>RCUF01000026.1_pt1 | contig 141287 bp, 123 predicted proteins | sample 2166311 | NCBI WGS metagenome assembly RCUF01 (sample SAMN09932608, study PRJNA488358) | compost metagenome | feature: garden; material: soil; isolation source: compost soil in 4-hydroxybenzonitrile-enriched culture | place: Germany: Experimental Botanical Garden Goettingen | collected 2016-01-27 | reverse complement strand
GGCTCTTTTGTATATTTATTTCCAGCAGGTGTCGCACTTCATATTACAATCCGTCTTATCTTTTGATTATAATGTAAAACGGCTGACTTGCTTCCGCATATTTTCCGCCATTTTGGCTAGTTGTATCGTAGATGACGATATTTCTTCCATCGCCGCCATCTGTTCCTGAGCCGCTGCTGAAGTTGTATAGGCACCGTCGGCCGAAACTTTGGAGATATTCATCATTTCCGACACGGTCGTAGCAACTTGCTCGGTACTCGCCGACAGCTGCCCCGAAATCGTCGAAATATCTTCGATTTGACTGACGATGCTGCTGGAGAACTGCTCTATGTTGGAAATCGACTCAGATGCTTCCTTGCTAATTCGCATCCCTTCGCCCACTTGGGCACGAACTTTGTGATTCATTAGCAAGGTGGATTCCGAGATCAGGCCGAGCATTTTGCCAATGGTGTCGCCAATCGCTTCAGCACTTTGCCTGGACTGCATCGATAATTCGTTTACTTCACTTGCAACAACAGCGAACCCTTTTCCGTGCTCCCCTGCCCTTGCTGCTTCAATAGATGCATTCAATGACAATAAATTAGTTTGTCGTGCAATGTTTGAAATGCTATCGTTCATGTGCTGGGCTTCCGCGGAAAGAGCAGACAATTGATTCATCAGATTTGATGTTTCTTCAACCGCGTCCAGTATTTCTCGCATTTGGTCATGGACTTGGGTGATGGTCTGACTTCCATCAGTAACCGCACTCTCCGTCTCTTTGGCGGCGTATACGATAGAATCGGCCGATTCTGTAATCGTATCAATGCCTTTAAGCATCTCCTGAACTGCTCTCGCGGTCTGAGTGGAGTTTTCAGCACCGATGGCCGCTGTCTCGGCAGTCTGCGCAATCGTTTCAGCCACATGCTGGACAGACAATGTTGTCTGTTCCGTACTCTCCTGAATTTGTTGGGATGCATCGCCAAGTCTTGTTGACGTGTGATCAAGCTCTGTAACCACAGCTTGCAATGAAATGGTCATTTGGTCAAAATCCTCTGCCAATAGGCCAAATTCGTCTTTGCTTTTAAGTGCAACCCGCTCGGACAGATTTCCTTCACGCACACGACGTGTTGCTATTCGCAGCTTTTTCATAGAGATCATAAAGGACCTCAAAATCAATAAAATAACCAATAAGCCCAAGAACACCGAAACAATAATAACGGTTAAACTGGTTATCATAATTGGTCTCGCAGCGGCTATAAAATCTTCATGGCCCATCAGCGAAATGACATTCCAGCCCGTCAAAGCGTTGACGCCATTATAGACCTCCAAGTCATATTCCAAATCAGTTCTCACGAAATGTGAAAATGCCATCGGAGCATCCTTGCTAGATGCGATATTCGGCTCAACGGGTATTCCTTCAATCAGCGCTCCTCCAAGCTCTCCTCCCCCACCTTGTGCGATTGCTCCCGCCCAAGCAGCGATAGTTCGGTTCGCATCCACGATAATCAAACTTCCGTTGCCGCCAACTTCCAGTAACGCTATCTCTTTGATCAGTGAATCCAGATTAAGTTGAATGCTGGCAACACCTCGGCCGTCAGACAGTTCTTTTGCCAATTCCACGTATAGAGCTCCAGAATTCGCATCTTTCATGACACCTGAGATATAGACCGTTCCATTCAGGCCAATCCCATTTTTATACCAGTCCATCTGCCGCGGATCATATGCTATCTCCCCGGTATCAGGGGATGTTATGTATTGTCCAGCCTCATTGGCAATGCTAATGTTGAGAACACTCGGGTATTGTGTCGTTATGCGATCCAACTCTTCATGCACAGCATCTGAATGATCCATGACCGATGTGGAATCAAACGTCAGGTTGATGAGCTCCAACAGTTCAACTTTGGATCCTACGATGTGATCAATGTGTTGTCCAGCCATAGTCAAAATCGTATTCATGGGATCTGTCATTCGTTGCTGAACCTCGTCCTTGGCACTTTGGTATGAGAAATACCCAATAACGGTGGCTGGGATAATGAGCACAGCAAGAAATGCGACAATTAACCTTGTACTCATCAAACGGGAAAACGTAACTGCTTTGGTGAACAATCGTATGTGTTGTTCTCTCTTTTTCAATGAAATCTCCCCCTCCAACTTGTCTGAGAACGCAAAAAAACCTACATATGTATATGCCTCAAAGAAACACAGGGCATACAAATATATAGGTTTTGCCTGAATAATCAGTAACAAGCCTCAATTTGTTCCATTATAGCACAAAGAGTATTTGGGGTATACCGATTATATATACGAAAGATGGTGTATTGGCATTTTCGTACTCTACGTTTGATAAGAGTCACTCTATGTCTCGTTGACTTCCTTCTTTCTCCCGTGCTCCATATGAGCCGTCTCCCGTTTCACTCCAGTGAGCCGTTCCTTTGCCTTTCTGCCTGGCGATCCTGTACTTCCACGACGATTGGCGATGAAGACCCCACCGAGGATCAGGACCAGCCCACCGAGCAGATTCCAACCGATATGCTCACCCAGCAAGGCATAGCCCCATACCATTGCTGTGGCCGGCACCAGATAGGTGACGGAGGTCGCGAACTCCGGGCTGCCCTTCATCAGCATGTAATTGAACAAGATGTATGCTATACCAGAGCCAAGTACGCCGAGCCCCAATAGCGATACGATTACCTGAAGCGACCCTAGCGAAGCTAATGAAGCTAACGACGGACTCTCCAGCACGAGCGCAGCCAACGTACTACTGATCCACGCCCCTGCCAGGGTTGCTGCCGAAATCTGGTACATATCCATGCCTCCCAGAAGCTTGCGCGCAAGCTGGGAGCCGATAGCGTAACACAATGTAGCCGACAGCATCACCGCAAAGCCTATTGGATCCGCAGCAATAATCGTATCTGAATTAATGCTGAGCAGCACTAGTATGCCTGCAAATGCAATACCCATTCCTATCCATTGCTGCCTGCGGAACACTGCCCCAAAGAACACCAGACCTACGAGCATCGTCCAGATCGGAGTCGTCGCATTCAGCACAGAGGCCATGCTGCTGGTGAGTCTGGTCTCACTGAAAGCAATGAGCGCCCAAGGCAATGCCATATTAACAATTCCTACCAGTAATGATCCGCCCCAGTTCATCTTCCTCAAGCCGAATGGCTTACGCAGCAGTACCATCATCATCACGATGAACAGCATGCCCAGCAGGGAGCGGAGGCTGGCTATCGTCCACGGGCCTATCTGATGCGTCAATAGCACCTTGATAAGCATGAATGACGCTCCCCACACAAGACTTAGCAAAATAAGCGCAGTATACAACCGGCGCATCCGATCATTCCTTCTTTCGTTAACAATGATGAGCGCAAATAAGCATGACCACACCATACCTTATTTTGCTGCCTTTGGGAAGCGCGTGCTTTCAAGTGCCTGTGCATTATATTTTCCATGAATTCCTCATTGCCGGAATGTATAGGCTCTATTATGATGGTTATATTAAGAACATACGTTCTCATACATCTAAGATAGTACCCCATGAAGGAAGTGAACGATGTTATGAAACCATCATCACCACCTCCCATCCCCACACACGAGGATGACCGTCTGGTGAAATCCTATGTCCTGTATACCTTGATGCTCGATATGCTGGCAAAGGACATTGCTGTCTTGAAGCATTCCTCCTCCACGCTGTACCTCTCTGAACTCTACATTCGCGGATTGGATCATCTGCAGCAGCATATCACCGATGAGCTGACCTCCACCCGACGGGACATGCGGGCACGAGGGATTAAAGTTCTGGAGGAGCAGAGAGGTCCCGATGGCATTGAAGTCCATTACCTGTGCCGAGGGTATCGGAGATTCTTCTCCATGCTCCCGCGCTTCGCCAGAAGCGAGGTACGACGCGAGCTAAGTCGCCTGTTCCAGATTGTACATTAATCGTCCCCCTGCAGTCGCAAGGCCCGAGTGGGCACTTTCTGCTCGGCCCCTCTATACAGACCTCTAGTCAAGTCCCTCAAGCCGAGTTCCACCAGTTCGCTCATAACCCGGCTGTGATCCGTCGCGCGCGGACAGCTGCCTGTTGCAGCAGCTCCGGCTCGTCTATCGTCAGCAGCTGACGCTCCCTCATCAGCACACGACCGTTCACAATAGTAGTGTGCACATCCGAACCGCCAGCTGCATAGGACAGCAAGGAGAATGGATCGTGAACAGGCTGCAGGTGGGGCTGCTGTAAGTCCAGCAGGATGATGTCAGCCAGCCTCCCTGGCTCCAGTCGACCCACACATTCCCCAAGCCCCAACAATTCTGCTCCTCCAGTTGTAGCCATAGCTAGCGCTTGTCTGGCACGGAATCGGGCCGGGTCTCCGCATGCCAGCTTCTGCAGCCATGCACCCGCACGTACCTCTGCGAACATATCCAGCGTAGTAGCACTGCCTGCTCCGTCTGTCCCCAGACCGATGGTAACCCCTTGCTCTAGCAGTTCGATTATAGGGGCAATTCCGCAAGCCAGCTTCAGATTGCTCACTGGATTATGAGCTATTCCACCACGAATAGAGCGAAGAAGAGAAATATCCTCCTGCTGCAAATGCACTCCATGAGCCAGCAAAATATGATCATGATTCAGCAGACCACAATTGTGCAAATACTGTGTTGGTGTACAACGATACCGCTCTCGAATCACCGCGCTCTCCTCCAGGGTCTCGGCCAGATGAATATGGATCGGTACACGCTTGGATTCGGCAAGCTTCAATACCTCTTTCAGCATATCTGGAGGGCAGGTATAGGGCGCATGCGGTCCCATCATTGTCGTGATTCGTCCCTCTGCCTTGCCGGACCAGCGGTCAATCAGATCGATTGCCTCGCGTATTCTACGGCCTCCGTCATCCTCCAGACCAATTACTCCTCTGGTGAGTGAGGCACGGATCCCACTCTCCTGTACAGCCTCGGCAATCTCATTCATATGAATATACATATCCGCAAAGGCTGTCGTACCCGACTTAATCATTTCTGCAATCGCAAGCGTGGCCCCCCAATAGATATCCTCAGGTGTCATCTGCGCCTCGGCTGGCAGCATCTTGCGATCAAGCCAGTCCATCAGCTTCAGATCATCGGAGAAGCCCCGCAGCAGGCTCATCGGTGAATGCTGATGAGCGTTGATCAGCCCTGGCATAGCGATCATACCACGTGCATGCATGCACTCTCCCGGCTGCTCGGGAAGCTTTGGACCCATAGCCTCTATTTGCGTGCCCTTGATCACAATATCTCCTTCATATGGTTCTTCTCCAGGTACCATACTCACAATGAGAGCACCCTTGATCATGATCGTGTCGCTTGTCTGTGTCATCATTCATCCTCCTGGCTCATCGTATTGTACTACTCACCAGAAGACTACAAGCTCCCCTTACGTCAAGGTCAAGTGACTTTCACACATCAGGAAAAAGGAGCTCCGCCGCGTGCCTGACCATAATGAACAGGAACAGCATATACCATATAGACGGGACCAGCGACATGCCGGGTAATCGTTACATATCCATGCTGCTCAAGCCACTCTGTCAGAAACGAAGGCTTCACATAGTAGGCTGGCTGCTTGTCCAGATGATTCGCCAGAGGATCTGGCATAGAGTTTGACAGAGGATCTGGCTGAGAACTTGGCTGAGAACTTGGCTGAGGACTTGGCAGATAATTCGATAGATAGTCCGCCGAATGATCCTCCAGACGCCCTGCTTGATCAGTGATTACGATATCGACCGAAGGCTTTACGGTCACCTGACGTTCGGGCTCCTGCATCATATCCGCAATACAAATACGGCCATGCGGCTGGAGTACACGACATATTTCCCCTAATGCAATGTACTTCTGTTCATCGGCCAGATGATGCAGAGCATAGCTACTGACTGCGAAATCAAAGCTCCCGTCTACGAACGGGATCCGCATCAGATTTCCCGGACGGACATCAATATGCGGGAATTTACGCCGACACTGCTTCAGCATCTCTGTAGACTGGTCAATACCGGCCATAGTTGCCCCTTCTGCTGCAAAAAGCCCGGCCAGGTTACCAGTCCCCGTCCCCATATCAATCCCCTTTTCCCCAGGCTGTGGCTGAACCCGCTCCACCATCAGCCGCAGGGTATTCGAGTAAGCCGGATGACTGCCACCCTGCAGCTCCCCTTGCTTCACCAGTTCATCATGCACAGCTGCGCGGCTATCAAAATCCCAATTATCCTGCCAGGAATCCCTCAGCTGGCGTTGTCGCTTCAAGCCACCAGCCTTCGCGAACCAGCTTCCCCACTCAGGGTCTTCGCCCGTCCGCAGGCAATCAATCATATAATCAGCGGCCTCCAGTTGCTGCTTGCCCTCCATCCAGCTATCGAACATCGCTGAACGTTGAAGCTCCAGTGCATGCAGCGCCTCCTCGCGTCGCCCTCCCTCCAGGCTGTACAGCAGCTGCTTGACTTGCTCCACCGACATACCGAATTCGCGAAGCGAGATAATCATCCGTAGCCGGATCACATCACCCTCGCCAAACATTCGATAGCCGTTATCCAGGTCCTTCTCGGGAGCGATCAATCCCTTCTCCTCGTAGAATCGGATCGTTCGCGTAGATACGTGCAGCTTTGAGGCTAGCTCCTTGATTTTCCATCTTCGACTCATTCATACGCTCCTTTCGTCAAGCTGTCCTCCCTTATCCCTTAAGGACAAGGCTCTCTACCCAACGTCTATCCTGAGTCTCATTATAGAACATTAACGCTACGTAAAGGCTATAACAGGCGAGCCGTCATGAGCTCGGCAAAATCAATCCACTCAAAGCCATCCTGCGTGTCCACCCTGAATTTTCGCTGGTGCTGGCTAATAGCTGTAACCGTGCCTTCTGTCCGATGAGCAGGACCACGTTCGGTGAATAGCTCAATCTGTATCGGCAGTCCATCATGCTCCGAGATCAGGATATAGCTAAGCATCTCCTCCAGCTCATCCTCATGTAGTAACGGGCGGGACCTCTTGTCATCTCTCCCTGCCTCCTGCAGAATACGCGCCCGATGCTCAGGCAGCATCATCCTGCTGGATTCCCATAGTCCGTTATTTTGCAATTTTTTGCTCATTTGTAATGCCCCCCAATCTTCAGCGATCTGTCGAGCGCCTGACCCGCGTAGGTCAGAGAGGATGCCCGAACGATCGCGGCACTGCCATACCGCTCCTTGATGCGGTCCGTCGCTTCCTCAAGGGAGCGGACCCGTTCCTGATCCTCGAAGAAGGATATCTGATAGATGCCATCCTCGACCAACTCACTCAGGCTGACACCCAGACGACGTACAGGCATATGATCCCAGAATTTATAGAACAGCTCCTTCACGGACGCAAATACTTTATTGGTGCTATTCGTCGGATCGAGCAGCTTCCTTTGCCGGGAAAATCCCGTAGGTGCCTCATAAGGGCTGCACATGCAGCTGACAGTCACCACCTGCCCCATGTAGCCTTTGCGCCGACTATCCCGGCAGACTTCCTCCGTCAGCTCCAGCAGAATGGTCTCAATCTCCTTGGGCTCCAGATAATCCTTGGGCAGCGTCATCATATGACCGATGGACTTCTGGGGGGCACGGAATGTATACGGGGCCACTGGACTGTCATCCAGTCCATGAGCGCTCCGCCACAGCACCTCCGCCTGAATGTCCGACTGCTTGCCGAAATGTGCCCGGAAGCGGGACTTCAGCACAGGAAGCGGCGTGCGTGCAATATCCCCGATCGTGTGCATTCCCAGTCTGGCCAGATGCTTCGTCATGCGCGAGCCAATACCGAACATCTGCTGCACTGGCTGGGGCCACAGCAGCATCTCCAGCTCCGACTTCGGCAGGCGGTACAAGCCGCTTGGGCTCTTCTTCGCCCATATATCCGTAGCCATTTTAGCCAGAATCTTGTTGGAGCCCATCCCGATTCGTACCCACACCCCGGTCTCCAGAAGTACCTTTTGCTGAATCTCGCGGGCAATCCGTAGCGGATCACCGAACAATCCAAGGCTTCCCGTCACATCAAGGAACTGCTCATCTATACTGAACACTTCTACCAGATCTGTATATTGCCTATAGATATCAGAGATGGCTAAGGACACATCGATATAATACTGCATCCGTGGACGAACAACGACGAGATCCGGGCATTTCTTAAGTGCTTCCCCGAGGCGCTCTGCTGTTGTTACGCCAAAGCTCTTGGCTATCGGGCAGGCAGCAAGAATAATTCCCGATCTTCGGGCAGGATCGCCTGCCACCGCAAGCGGCTTATGCTGACAATCCAGACGTGAGGCTTTTTCCACGCTAGCGTAAAAAGACTGACAGTCTGCCAGAAAAATGATCCGTTCATTTTTTTTAGGCATGCTTATACACCCCTCTATAAAATCATAGGAATAAGAACGTATATTCCTATACCATTATAATCGGAACATTTGTTCTGTATACATCATAATTTCTGGAAGCACCCAATGTATTGAATTTATGATCCCTATCCGCTATCATATAATCGTTCACTTATATGCGAAGGAGGGATACGGTGAAGTCCATTCAAGACGTTGCCGAACAACTCAAGCTCTTAGCTGATAAGACACGCTTGACGATGCTATCGCTGATGAAAGAACGAGAATGGTGTGTTTGTGAATTTGTTGATATTTTAGAAATATCCCAACCAGGAGTTAGTCAGCATCTGCGCAAGCTCAAGGCCCAAGGAATCGTAAAGGAGGATAAACGGGGCCAATGGGTGTACTATTCGTTAAATGTAGAAGATAAACCCTATATTCAAGATGTGTTGAAATATATGCCCGATAACAAGACTATACTTGCTGCTTTAAATAAAGAAGGTGTTAGTTCCGTTTGTAAATAAGAGGTTTCCTCTTAATTTTAATATAATCATATACTTATATACTAATTAAAAAAGGAGATGTCCACTGATGAAACAAAAGACAATTTACTTCTTGTGCACCGGCAACTCATGTCGTAGCCAAATGGCTGAAGGATGGGCTAAAAAATACTTGGGAGATCACTGGAATGTATACAGCGCCGGAATCGAGGCCCATGGACTTAATCCCAAAGCGATCAAAGCTATGAAAGAGGCTGGTATTGATATATCTAATCAATCATCGGATATCATTGACTCCAATCTGGTGAACAGTGCTGATTTGGTTGTAACCTTGTGTGGTGACGCCGCGGATAAGTGTCCAATCACTCCTCCACAAGTAAGACGCGAGCATTGGGGATTCGACGATCCTGCAAAGGCACAGGGAACGGATGAAGAAAAATGGGTTGTATTCCAGAGGGTACGCGATCAGATCGGCGAGCGTATCAAAACATTTGCTGATACAGGCGAATCATAAGAACCAGCCTTTCTTCTATACCAGTGTATTGGGTATTAGTACATTTCTGATCTGATGAATATTTAAGTTAGCGCAACTTATTTTCAATTGTGCTTCTATTCATAGAGTTATATATTAAGATGAGCATTTAGTAGATTTATAGGTTCATTGAACATGTAGGAGGGTACTTGTGGTTGGTGTTATCTTGTCATGCATTATATTTCTGGTGACTCTGGTGCTGGTGATCTGGCAGCCCAGGAACCTCTCTATCGGGTGGTCTGCCTGTGGAGGAGCACTGCTCGCCCTTCTGGTTGGCGTAGTCGATCTACAGGACGTCTGGGATGTGACACAGATGGTCTGGAATGCCACGCTGGCCTTCGTCGCCATTATACTGATTTCATTGATCCTGGATAAAATCGGATTCTTCGAATGGGCCGCCTTGCATATGGCTAGCGCAGCGAAGGGGCATGGGGTGCGAATGTTTGTGTATATCTCGGTACTGGGAGCGGTGGTGGCGGCCTTTTTTGCCAATGACGGGGCTGCTCTCATTCTGACACCGATCGTGCTTGCCATGGTACGAGCGCTGCGACTAGATGAGCGACAGGTGTTTCCCTTCATCATTGCCGGGGGCTTCATTGCCGATACGACATCCCTGCCTCTGGTCGTCAGCAATCTTGTCAACATCGTATCTGCCGATTATTTCGGGATTACCTTCATGGAATATGCAGGACGGATGCTCGTCCCCAATCTATTTTCTCTCGGAGCCAGCATTCTAGTGCTGTATCTGCTCTTCCGCAAGGCCATTCCAAGACAATATGACCTGGCCCATCTCAAGCCGCCCAAGGAAGCGATCCGGGATGTGTTGCTGTTCCGCATCTCCTGGTTCGTGCTGGCAGCGCTGCTTATTGGCTATCTTGTCAGCGAGTGGCTACGCATACCCGTCTCGCTCATCGCTGGAGGAATTGCACTACTGTTCCTGCTCATCGCTGGCCGAAGCAAGGCCGTCCCGGCACCAGAAGTGATTCGGGGAGCGCCATGGGCAATCGTATTTTTCTCCATCGGGATGTATGTTGTCGTGTACGGGCTTCGTAACGCTGGATTAACAGATGCTCTGGCGCACATGATACAAAGGGCTGCTCAGGAGGGATTGCTGGCCGCCACTATGAGCATGGGGATTATAGCTGCCGTCCTCTCCTCCGTGATGAATAATCTGCCAACGGTGTTGATTAATGCGCTTGCCATTGACAGTGCATCCGTTACAGGGACGGTCAAGGAAGCACTCATCTATGCCAATGTCATTGGCTCGGATCTCGGTCCCAAAATGACTCCGATTGGCTCCCTGGCCACGCTGCTCTGGCTACACGTGCTCTCGTCCAAGGGCATCCGCATTTCATGGGGTACCTATTTCAGGACAGGCATCGTGCTGACGGTGCCAACCTTGTTGCTGACACTGCTGGGACTATATCTCTGGCTGACACTGCTGTAGCATCATCAGTCGCAATACAAGGATCGACATGCTGTCAAGCAATGATGGTACAAAATGAATCGCATGTAAGAATAGGCGTGGCCCAAGGACCGTCACTGCCTCCCAGCTGCAAAAAAAAGATACTCTATCAGGCGTTGGTCGCCTTAGAGTATCTTTTTGGGTGGGGGATTCATTCAACGATTACCATCACAATTACCGAAACATCCCCCACAGCTTAATCAGATGAAATGTGTTGTTCGGATCAATCCGCTGTCCAATGACAAAAGAGACAAGCTGCTCCTCTTGGGCTGGCGTCAGCTTCTCATGCAGAATGACTGCAGAACTCTTGACCAGTCGATGTACTGTAGGGCGATTCTGCAGATCGGCCTTCGTGACTCCGTCCATCAGCTTTTTGATCCGTTCCTTCGCGGCCGGATTCTTCATCTTCGTCTTCACCCGCTCTACCAGCTGCGGGCTGATCCCATATTGTTGATAGCTCACACTGTCCACGCCTCCCGTCAAAATTCAATCATCCTCAATATATGACGGGAAGAGCATGAATTTGCCTAATCCATAATATCTCCCTGAAAAATCTGCTCCTGCTGCAAATAATCCCGCAGGGGCGCATAGGAGGAAGAAGTCCAGAAATCCTTGTCCTCTATCAGTTGAACTGCATCCTCACGTGCCTGCTCCAGTACCTCGAAATCAGCCACCATATCGGCTATACGGAACTCTGGCAGACCGCTCTGCTTCGTCCCGAAGAAATCTCCAGGTCCACGCAGCTCCAGATCCCGCCGGGCAACCTCGAAGCCGTCATCGGTCTCGGTCATCACCTTCATCCGTTCCTGGCCTACCTCCGACTTGGGATCAGCTATGAGCACACAGTAGGAGCTATGCGCGCCACGCCCGACACGTCCACGCAGCTGATGCAGCTGGGAGAGCCCAAAGCGCTCTGCATCCATAATGATCATCAGGGTCGCATTAGGTACATCCACGCCTACCTCGACTACGGTGGTGGATACGAGCAGCTGAACTTCATTCGCATAAAAGGCCCGCATGACCTCTTCCTTCTCGGCAGCGCTCATCCGTCCATGCAGCAAGCCCACACAATAGGACGGGAAGGCCTGCTGCATCTGAATATGCAGGTCGATGGCATTTTGAACATCAAGCTTATCCGATTCCTCGATTAACGGGCAAATGAAGTAGGCCTGCCGCCCCTGATCAATCTCTCGTGAGATGAAGCCAAGGACCCGATCCATCATATTGTGCTTCACCCAGTAGGTGGAGATCGGAATCCGTCCCTTGGGCCGCTCGGAGATCGTCGACACATCCATATCCCCGAAGGCAGTAATAGCCAGCGTACGCGGAATCGGTGTAGCCGTCATGGTGAGCACATCCGGATTGTAGCCTTTGCGGCGTAATATACTGCGTTGATTTACCCCAAAGCGGTGCTGCTCATCCGTAACCACTAGACCAAGCTGGCGGAAGTATACGTCCTCCTGAATTAGCGCGTGCGTGCCAACGATAATGTCCGTAAGACCCATCTGCAGGGAAGCCAGCAAGTCTTTACGCTTACGCCCATTCACACTGCCTGTCAGCAATGCTACGGTTACTCCGAACGGCTCGTACATCTTCTGTAGTGAGCGCATATGCTGCTCAGCCAGAATTTCTGTCGGTACCATCAGCGCCCCTTGAAAGCCGGAACGAACGGAAGCATACAGCGCAATCGCTGCAATAACCGTCTTGCCTGAGCCAACATCTCCCTGTAGCAGTCGATTCATATTGTAGGGAGAACGCAGATCCGCCAGAATCTCCAGCTCTACCCGCTTCTGTGCATCCGTTAGCTCAAAGGGCAGACTGCGTACAAAGCTGCGAATCGTCGCATTATCCGCTGTATGCACCACACCGTCTGCACGGCCACGATTGAGCGCCCGGAAGGCCTGCATCTTCATCTGGAAGAGAAATAGCTCCTCATACACCATCCGGCGCCGCGCGTCCTGCCCTTCCTGATTGTCCTGAGGACGATGAATGGACGCTATGGCCTGCTTGCGTGGCATTAATGCATACTTCGTCATGAGATGCTGCGGCAAAATTTCAGGAATCATCTCTCCATACTGCTCCAAAGCCTGATTCATTGTCTTCCGCATCCAGGATTGAGTGATCTTTCCCCCCACCGAATAGACAGGCTGAAGCGTGCCTGAACGGGACGTACCCTGATCAGGGAATTCCGAATCCGATACGGTAAGCTGCATTCGCTTCATGTCCCATTTTCCCGTTACGACAATCTCCCGTCCAGCGGTCAGCTGCTCCTTCAGAAAATGGCGGTTGAACCAGGTAGCGCTGAACATCCAGTCCTCTGCCATCAGCTTGCATGTAAGACGGGATTTGCGTCCGTAGCGCTGCAACACAGGAATCCCTATAATCTTGGCCTGTACCGTGACTTTCTCCTGATCCTTGGCCTCGGTTAATGAACCTAACCGATAGTCATCATATCGGTAAGGATAATATTCCAGCAGCTCCTTGATATTGGAGATGCCAAAGGCGTGAAGCTCCTCTTCCTTAAGAGCACTCACGCCGTGGATTTGCTTCGTACGTATTTGATCCAGATTCAGCATACCTCAGACCTCATCTCCTGCAGGCCACGCATAGACAGCAAGTGTACCAGGACCTACATGGGTGCCAATAACCGTACCAATCTCACTGTACTGCACCTCTTCCACAGCAAAACGCTCACGCAATAGCTGGAGCAGGGTATCGGTAGAGGCTTGATTCGCGGTATGGCCTACAGCCACGTTAATTTTCTTTCCCTGCAAATCAGCTTCCAGCATCTCTACAATACGAGACATAGCCTTCTTCTGCCCTCTGGCCTTCTCCACCGAGTAAATGATTCCCTCCTGGTCGATGGACAGAATCGGCTTGATGTTCAGCAGCGTGCCGATCATGGCAGCTGCCTTACCAATCCGACCGCCCTTCTGGAGATACTGCAGCGTATCTACCAGGAAGAATAAACGCCGCTGCTCTCCCATCCGCTCTAGCTCAAGCAGAATCGCATCCTTATCTGCTCTACTCGCAGCCAGCTTGGCTGCCTGGACAACCAAGGCACCATAACCGAATGAAGCGGATTTGGAGTCTACCGTCGTTACAGCTTCTTCACGTTCCAGCATGGTAACGGCCAGTCTCGCAGATTGGTACGTGCCACTCACCCCGGAAGACAGGTGAATAGACACAATATGAGCATCAGGCTGCTGCTCCAGAATTTCGCTATAGACTTTGAGAAACTCCGCAGGAGATGGCTGAGATGTCGTAGGCAGCTCTGCCGCTTGAACGAGTCGTTCATAGAACTGTCCCGCAGACATCTCCACCCCATCGAGATAGGCTTGGTCACCGAACATGACTGTGAGCGGCACCACATGAATTCCCCACTGCTTGACCAGATCTGCAGGTATATCAGCCGTGCTGTCCGTTACGATAAATGTCCGGCTCATTCGTCCGTCCCCTCTCTGCAATCAGATTGATATCAGGATTCCACCGAGAACAGGTATGAGTAGATCGGCTGACCTCCATCATGCACTTCAATGTCAATCCCCGGATACTCTTGTTCAATCCAGGATACAAGCTCCTCGGTCTCGGCCGGATCGCTATCCGAGCCTGTCAGCATCATCACAAGCACCGCTTCATCCACACTGTCGAGCATCTTGGATAACAGCTCACGGCAGGTAGGAATCAGCTGCTCCTCGGTGGCTACAATCTTGGAATTGTGAATCCCGATATAGTGTCCGGCCTTGATCTCCATCTCATCAAGTACCGTGTCGCGCACTGCATATGTCACCTGCCCGGATTGCACCCGGGTTACGGCCTCTGCCATATTTTCCAGATTCACGCCGAAGCTCTCTTCCTCCTGGAACGCAAATGCTGCTGCAATTCCCTGCGGAATGGTCTTGCTCGGAATAACGAATACCTGGCGCTCATCCTCCAGTAGCTCACGTGCCTGCTCAGCAGCAAGAATAATGTTGGAGTTGTTCGGCAGGATGTAGATATGCTCCGCCGCAATAGAACGGACCGCATTCACGAAATCCTCCGTGCTCGGATTCATGGTCTGGCCACCAGACAGCACTACATCTACGCCCATGCTTCGGAAAATGTTCGAAATGCCTTCGCCTGGCGAGACAGCAATGAAGCCATGCAGGGCCAGCTCATGAGCCGGCATTTCGGAGGGCTCCTCCGTGCGGGCAGGCTCTGTCGGTATCTCGGCGAACCATTCCGGTGCCGGAGCCACATCCATACCTGCTGTCAGCAGCTCGCGGTGCTGCTCGCGCATATTCAGGATGCGAATCTGGGTGATCTCTCCATATTGGAGTGCCAGATTGAGGACCTCTCCAGGAGCTTTGGAGTGAACATGCACCTTGACGATATCCTCATCAGCAATGACGATAATAGAATCGCCGTTCACTGATAACGCTTTCTCGAATTTTTCCTCATCAAATGGCTGTCCATTCGATTCACCCAGATGGCGATTGATGAAGAACTCCATATCGTACAGGAACTCAATATGCTCCGTCTCCAGCTTGGCTTGAGCGGATAGTGGGGCATCGTAAGATGGAGCCACTACCGGTGTCGATACAGAGCCTGCTACCGGCGAGGCCGCTGGGGCTGACGTTATCGGTGTAGCCGTATTGCGGACTTGCCCTGTCCCTGCCGTCCCGCTGGAGAGATATTGCATAAATCCTTCATAAATATATACAAGCCCTTGTCCACCGGAATCGACGACACCCACCTGCTTGAGTACAGGCAGCATCTCCTGTGTCATGGCGAGCGCTTCCTTCGCCTTGGACAGCACCTCTGCCATGAGCTCCGGAATATCATTGGCCCGACGGGCATAATATACGGCATGCTTGGCAGCTTCCTTCGCAACGGTCAGAATGGTTCCTTCTACGGGCTTCACCACTGCCTTGTAGGCAGCATCTACACCGCTTTGCAAGGCGGCTGCGAATTGCAGAGTATTCAATTCCTCGTATGGGGCAGCGTAACGGCTAAACCCGCGAAACAACTGAGACAGAATTACCCCTGAATTTCCGCGAGCCCCCATCAGCAGGCCTTTGGAGAGAATCCCCGACATCACACCAATCGATACAGAATCTCCTTTCGTGATCTCGGCTACGCCTGCATTCATTGTCAGATTCATATTCGTTCCCGTGTCACCATCAGGCACCGGGAATACATTCAGGGAATTGACGTGCTCGGCATGCTGTTGCAATTGTTCCGCTCCGGCTAACACCATTGCGGTAAAATCTGTTCCATTCAAAGAACGCTTACTCAATGAGAATTCCCCTTCCTCGCTTTATGCATATCGTCCTCAGGTATACACCAAGTGGCCGTATCGATCTGATCATTACTTAGAGAAAAATGAAGCCGCCGACATGCGGACAGCACATGTAATAAGACCAACATCTATAGCCCGGGTCATGCCTGGCCCAGGCCGGTAAGGCTTTCCATTATTAATATGTCAATTTGTCACCTGGAGTATGATGGACTACTCAATATTGTACTATAACGTGCAATAGAAATAAATAAAGTTTTTGGATATATTGACGAAGGTTTTTTAACTATGATATGATATTTAAGTATTGTTTTGTTGAGAGTAATACAACTCACGAATAAAAAGCAACTGGCCTCTGTAAGGGTTATTTTAGAATAGGAGGTGGAATCTATGTCTCGTAAATGTTATGTGACAGGTAAGAAACCTGGAAGTGGTAACCACGTTTCTCACGCTAACAACCGTAACCGCCGTACTTGGGGCGTTAATGTGCAAAAAGTTCGCATCCTGGTGAACGGTAAGCCAAAACGTGTATTCGTTAGCACGCGCGCGCTGAAAGCCGGCAAAGTAACACGCGTATAAGGATCATTAATATGTATAAGCAAAAGGCACCTCGTCATGAACGGGTGCTTTTTTGGTTATATCAGAAAGTATGGACCTCAGTGCCCCCTGCTCCCTGATATAGTAAGGACATACTGCAGAGCACAGGCTATCACTGGAGTCATTCTGTCTCACTTGAAGATATCTCTGATCAGTAGTGGTCTGGGATAGCAGTCCAAATGGACATGAGGCATGATCCCGTGTGATCACCCGTTCTCCGCAGCCCGCCCGCATCTGCAGCCTGTACAGGGAACATGCCTGTATGCGCCACTTTGCATGTCCTTCAGTTTTTCTGAAATGTATTCAGGATCGCCTTCACAAAACCTCCCAGGAACTTCGGCAGCTTGATTGTATAAAACTTCATGCTTCACCCTCCCCATCATCCTCATGCATCATTCATCCTAGTCTATGCACCCTATGGCAAGTTGTTGCCCCACAAAAAAAAGGCTACATGAGAACACCCTCATGTAACCATATCTATGCATTAGTCTTCTGGCCTATGCCTTTCTAACGGACAGTATTACCTCTCAGCTTATACCTTAGCTGCCCAGATCTCGATCTCAATCTTGATCTCTGGCAAGCCAAGCTCCGTGATATAGCCAACGGTCATGGCCGGGAAGGTCTCGCTGAATAGCCGTTCCCATTCCGCATATAAATGCTCCCAATCAATCTTGTCAACAGCCCATATATTCACCTTGATGACATCAGAGGCAGTCAGTTGTTCAGATGCAAGCACCATCTGAATATTGCGAAACGTATTGCTGATCTGTTCATTCATGGATTCAGGGAATTGTCCCTGTGAATCGACTCCCACTTGACCTGAAGTCACGAACAGCTCAGCATTTCTAGGAATACGAGTAATGTGCGTGTATTGGCCGACAGGCGCTGGCACACCCTCTGGATTCCGTCGCGTTATTATTGTATTATTCATCATTCATCCACCTCATCAATTTAGATTGTTCTGCATTGCCTTCTCTAGTAGCCCTAGGATGCATCTGTATTTGGCCAGACTTATCCCGTTGTATGAATTCTAGAAAAAGACAGCAGTAGAGTGCCCATAGCCAACAGCTAAAGCCTGCAGTGTTCTTTTCTTCATGCCTGGGCAGCTCCTCTCCATAATTGATAAGGGTTATTAGCAATAAACCTTGTATATCATTCTACCACACTACGATTTGAACAGCAAAACGACCCTGACCTACACAAGGTAGGACAGGGTCGTTGGACATTCGGCACACATTTGCATGAAGGCAGTATAGGTAAAAACTTTACTATTGCTATATAATATTATACCCGTCTAATGAGAGAATTGCATCCAATCGAAGGGTTAGAGTGCTCGACCCTCGGCATGTGCACGGATTGAGGCAATGGCAGCGGCACGATCCTCTCGTCCGAACACCGCACTGCCTGCCACCAGGACGTCAGCGCCTGCTTCAGCGACCAGAGCTGCCGTCGATTCAGCAATGCCACCATCCACTTCAATATGTACGTCTGGACGACCCAACTCGTTAAGCCAGGAACGTATTTGTCTGATCTTCCCAAGCGTGCCTGGAATGAAGGACTGTCCTCCGAAGCCGGGATTAACGGTCATCACCAGCACCATATCCACATCATTCAGCACCTCCTTGATGACATAAGGCGAGGTGCCTGGATTCAGAGCCACACCGCACAGTGCCCCCTGCTCCTTGATCATATGCAATACCCGGTGCAGATGCGTGCAGGCCTCCGCATGGACCGTCACGACATTGGCTCCAGCCTTGATGAAGTCCGTAACATAGCGCTCAGGCTGTTCGATCATCAAGTGAACATCAAGCGGAAGATTGGTATACGGGCGGATAGCAGCCGTAATGGCTGATCCTAAGGTTATATTCGGTACAAAATGGCCATCCATGACGTCCACGTGAATCCAGTCTCCGCCTCCGGCCTCAGCCGCAGCTACCTCACTACCCAGTCGGGCAAAATCTGCTGACAATATCGATGGCGCGATCTTTACCATAGCTTCAGTACCTCCGCTTCTTCTCTTTCATTTCCTCCATGAACTGCACGTAGCTGCTGTATCGACTGCGAGCAATCTCTCCGCTCTCAACAGCGTCACGGACCTTACAACCCGGCTCATGAATGTGTGTACAGGCTCGGAATTTGCAATCTGCCGATAACTCTGAGAACTCCCGGAAGCACACGGACAACTCCTCCACGCCAAGCTCCAGAAAATCCAACTGGCTGAAGCCAGGGGTATCGGCTACCAGACCACCATGATCGAGCGGAATAAGCTCCACATGCCTGGTCGTATGCCGTCCTCTGCCCAGCTTGTTGCTGATGGCGCTCGTCTCCAGAGCGAGTCCTGGTACGAGTGCATTCAGCATGGAGGATTTACCAACACCGGATTGCCCGGAAAAGACACTAATCTCTCCAGCCAGCATGGCTTTTAGTTCCTGTGTACCTTCTCCCGTAACCGAGCTGGTCACCAGCACTCGGTATCCAATCTGCTCATAGAGCTCACGCACAGCATCCAGAGCAGTATCACTCTGTATCTGTTGCTCCAGCAAGTCACGCTTCGTGAGGCAGATAATGGTATCCAGCCCCGCATGTTCAATGTGGACCAGGAACTTGTCCATTAATGGAAGGTTGAGGTCAGGCTCACGAAGCGAGAATACCAGAACAGCCAGCGTCGTATTGGCTACTGGCGGACGAATCAGCTCTGTGCTTCTCGGATGAATCTCATCGATCATCCCTTCCCCATTCTCGGTATGAGAATAAATCACTCGATCCCCCACCAGCGGCGAGACTCCTCTTTTCTTGAAAATCCCTCGCGCACGGCACTGAGTTACAGGTTCGTTCGGTAGAAGAGCTCCTTGCTCATCCACAGGAGCGGCATAATAATATCCGCTTAGCGCCTTGATAATCCGGCCTTCAGGCATATATCGGGATGTCCTCCTTTTATTAAGTCAGTCGGCTCAGGCAGGATCTAGAAGAATCCTGCCTGAGCGGTATTACTGCCTATCAAGTATCGTTATTGCTGGTATTGCTGGTATTGCTGCTATTATCGTTTTTGCCATTATTCCCGGGAATATTTCCGTTTCCATTTCCGCGTCCCACATGCTGGCTGGCCTGCTTGATTGTGCTATTCGCTCCATTACCGTTGTTCATAGCTGAAGGGTCAGGCGTCTCGCTCCCGTTCTCTCCACCCGTAGCATCCGGTTGCTCTGGAGTAGCCGCAGGATCTGTCTCCTCCTCTACAGGCGGAGGCTCTGGCTCCGTACTTGCAGGGGGAGCTACCTGTGGCATTTGAACAGTACCATTCTTGGCATCAACGTAAGTTACGATATAGTTATCGACGAACTTGCCGTCACGTGTCACGGAGACGACCGCATCCTTATTCGGACGCAGCAGCAGATCGACGGTGACAATCTGCGTAGTATTCAGGGTTCTGCTTCCCCATTCCTGATTATCGCCACGGGCATCGGTAACAGTCACCTTGATCTTGGCATTCTTGCCTTCCTCCGCTGGTACTAATGGCAGCTGGAATGGCACCTTGATTGCTTCTGGTGGATATCCTGTGCTTACATAGATCGTAATCTCGGCACCTGGGGACACGTCAGCACCCGGTTCGAACGGCCACTGCTTCGTAACCTTGCCCTTCTCAATCTCGTAGCTCGTCTCTTCCTTCACCGATACGAGCTTAAGCTTTGCGTTGCTCAATTCCTTCTCGGCTTCAGCTCTGGACTTGTTCGTAAGATCAGGCATGGCTATTGTCTCCGAGCCTTTGCTTACTGTCAGCATCACCTGTACCTCATCCGGATTGAATTCTTCATTCGCTGCAGGGCTCTGATCCGTAACGATTCCTTCGTCTGCCGAGTCGTCAAAGACCTGCTTTTGCTTGATACGATCCTCGGTTATCCCCTTGGATACCAGCAAGCTAACTGCATCGTCATAGGATTGCCCCGATACACTAGGCATTGGCGTGAGAGGCTTCTCAGTACCGACCGTCACCTGAATGAGCGAGCCTTCCTTCACCAACGCCCCCTCGGGCTGGCTCTGCTTGAATATAATTCCGGGTTCAATCCCTTCCTTATACTCCTGCAGAATCGGATCTGCCAGCTTCAGTCCTTGGGCCTCCAAGGTCGCTCTCGCTTGTTCCTCTGTCTGCGTCACCAGATTAGGCACCTTGACATCCGACACCTCGAACGCCTTATTGACAAAGAAGACCAGCACAGCCATGAGCGCAAGTACCACAAGCGTTAGCGTGACCCAGAAGGCCAGGCGCTTTTTCTTCTTCGGCTGCCCAAGCGCCGTGTCCTCTTTCATTTCCTGCAATGAATCCCGTCCTCCACCATTCCGTTGGGACATGCCCTGCTGGTGCGGCTTGATTGCCGGGATAATTCGGGTCTGCTCCACGTCCTCTTCCACGTAGAACTCCGCCTTGGGCTCGTTCCTGCGCTCCGGCAGCAGACAGGTCTCCAGGTCAGCCAGCATCTCGTCAGCCGACTGGTAGCGTTCCTCAGGGTTTTTGCGCATCGATTTGAGAATAACATTCTCTACACTCTGGGGTATAAGTGGATTCACGCGGCGTGGCTCCTCGAATTCCTCCTGTAGATGCTTCAGTGCCACACTAATCGGGCTCTCACCCAGAAATGGCAGCTGGGCCGTGAGCATTTGGTACAATACAATACCTAATGAGTACAAATCCGATTTCTCGCCAGTCGTGATGCCCTTTGCATGCTCAGGTGAAAAATAATGCACTGAACCTACAACAGAGCCTGTCTGCGTAATGGTCGTTGAGGTTACTGCTCTGGCTATACCAAAATCGGTTACCTTGACCCGTCCATTTCGTCCGATAAGAATATTATGTGGCTTGATGTCCCGGTGAATAATTTGGCTTTGGTGGGCATGCTCAAGCGCATCACAGATTTGTGAGGCAATCCGAACAGCCTCTTCCACCTGCAGTGGAGCTCGCTCCTTGATAATTTCGTTCAGATTCTTCCCCTCTACATACTCCATTACGATGTAATGCACTTCATCCTCCTGGCCAACATCATAGATGCTGACCACATTAGGATGAGACAGAGATGCGGCAGACTGGGCTTCCCTGCGGAAGCGGCGGATGAACTCTTCATCATGCACAAACTGCTGACGGAGCACCTTGACAGCCACATAGCGATTCAGCAGTATATCCTGGGCCTTGTAGACGAGCGCCATGCCTCCTCCGCCGACACGTTCAATGATCTCATACCTTCCGCCCAACAGATGTCCGATCATCATTCATACCCCTTTTCATCAGCAGATGCCTCGGGACGCGGCTGCTCGAATAATGCAACCGTAATGTTATCGTCGCCCCCCGCAAGCAATGCCAGATGAAGCAGCCGGTCCGCACGTTCCTCCAGCGGAATATCACCAGCTCCTACCACCTTGCCTATCTGTTTTTCGTTCACCAGGTTGCTTAGTCCATCGCTGCACAGCAGCAATACATCACCTTGTTCCAGGCTGACCTCATCAAGGTCAACCTTGACCTCCGCATCTGTGCCCAGTGCACGAGTCAGCACATTGCGACGTGGGTGATTCCCGGCCTCTTCTTTACTAATTTGCCCATTTTTGAACAATTCGTTCACCAGTGTATGGTCTTCCGTAATCTGCCGGACCTGACCACTGGACACGATATAGGCACGACTGTCTCCAATATGCCCGATGACACCTCTTGTATCATTCAGCAATACGGCAACTACGGTTGTGCCCATGTTGTGGTATTTATCATTTTTGGCAGCTGTCTGATAGATCACTTCATTCGCATGAAGAATGGCGTCACTCAGAGCAGCTGACAGAGATTGCTCTGACAAGCCTGTCTCCAGTGTGGCCAGATCGGCAGCCAACGTCTCAACGGCGAGACGGCTTGCCGTATCACCTGCAAGATGCCCTCCCATGCCATCAGCTACGATACCCAGAATATAGCCCTGCTCCAAATGTCTGATCCAGGCTGAATCTTCATTAACGGAACGAACGCGTCCCACATGGCTGACATGAACTGTTTTAATCAAATGAACTTCACCCCAACTCCATATGCTTGGCCCGAAGCTGACCGCATGCCGCGGCAATATCGTGGCCCTGTTCGCGACGGATGGTCACGTTGATGCCCTTCTCTGCCAGCTTGCGCTGGAATTTGAAAATGTCATTGCGCGAGGTGCGGACATATTTGCGCTCAGGGACATGATTGACAGGAATGAGGTTCACATGGCACATCATATCCTTCAGCACATCCGCAAGCTCCTCCGCATGCTCTTCGCGATCATTAACGCCGCCAATCAAGGCATACTCGAATGTAATACGCCGACCCGTCTTCGCCAGGTAATAGCGCAATGAATCCATTACGTCCTGGAAAGGATAGCGACGGTTCACTGGCATCAGCTTGGAGCGCAACGTATCATTCGGCGCATGAATCGAGATCGCCAGATTAATCTGCGTATCTTCATCAGCGAATTTGTAGATATTCGGTACGATTCCACTTGTGGACACCGTAATATGGCGCTGCCCGATATTCAGTCCTTTTTCATGAATCATCGTTCTGAGGAATGTCATTGTTGCTTCGTAATTCTCGAACGGCTCGCCAGAACCCATAATAACAATGCTGCTGACACGCTCATCTCTGGTATCCAGGATTTTCTGCGCCTGGACTACCTGGGCCACAATCTCGCCAGCGGTCAGGTTTCGCTTCAGTCCACCCAGAGTGGATGCGCAGAATGTACAGCCGATCCGGCAGCCCACCTGTGTCGTAACACAGATACTGTTGCCATAATTGTGCTTCATAATAACCGTCTCAATCGCATGATCATCATGCAGACCAAACAGGAACTTCACGGTCCCGTCCTTGGACTCCAGTCTTGTAATCTCCTTGAGCGTCACGAAGCTGAACTGCTCTTCGAGCTTCTCACGCAGCGCCTTGGAGAGGTTGGTCATTTCATTAAAATCATTCACGCGCTTGACGTATAGCCAATCGTAAATCTGACCTCCACGAAACGCCGACTCCCCCTGGTCCACAACCCACTGCTGCAGCTCCTCGTAGGAGAGATCATATATAAAAGGTTTTGTCATATGTTATTCACACCTGTTCTTCCATTCATTGAATTCCTGCCCGCTTGACAGTCGTCACCCCGTGCAGTTTAATTTTTCATTCTTCCTATTTTAGCACAAATGAAAGAAGCGGTAAAAAGCTTTCAATCGAGCCGGTCTGAACAAGGCATGAATGTCCTTGGCCAGACCTGCCCTTCGTGCTGTAAAAGTTCACCTCAGTGTCATGTCCGGTCCAGCAGCACAAAAGCCGCCGGTTATAGATAGCCGACGGCTTACTAGACATTTCCACGGCCTAATGCAGCCCACAGGTCAGCGAAAAAACGCTCGCCTGCTTCAACGTGAATCGTGGCCTGCTTCCAAGGGTAATCATCCCTACTTCATCCGTTGCAAACGGGCAATGTAGAAACCGTCACTTCGAAAATGTTGCGGCAGTATCTGCAAGGAGCCTTCCTTGCGCAAGGCTTTAGGTACATGGCTCCAAATGGAGGGGTCATCAGGCATAAGACTGAAGTCTGGATGGTCCTGCAGAAAACGCTGAATCTGCCGCTCATTCTCGTTCAGTTCGATCGTACATGTGCTGTATACCAGAATTCCACCCGGTCTCAGCAGTACACTCGCCTGCCGAAGCAGGTCAGCCTGCAAAGCGACGATATCCTGTACATCCTGTTCGGATTTGCTCCAGCGTAGGTCTGGCTTGCGTCGAATAACGCCAAACCCTGAGCAAGGAGCATCCAGTAATATTCTGTCGAAGCTGGATTCAGCATAGCGTTCACCAAGTTCCTGGGCATCCCCGGTCACAGCCTCAATGCTGTCCAGGCCCAGCCGCTCTGCCTGCTCCTGAATAAGCTGTCGCTTATGCGGGTGGAGGTCATTCGCAATAATTACGCCCCGGTCCTTCATCAACTCCGCCATATGCGCTGTCTTCCCCCCGGGTGCAGCACAGCAATCGAGCACATGCATGTCCGGCTCTGGCGCTACAGCCTCAGCTACCAGCATGGAGCTCTCATCCTGCACAGAGAGAAGTCCGTCCTGATACCAGGACGTGAGCGCCATATTGCCTCCGCTTCTGACTACAATACCATAAGAGGTAAGCTCGGAGGGAACGGCATCCAGTCCCGCCAGCTTCATCTCCTCCAGTAGTCGCTCCCGTGATATCATCGTCGTATTGACTCTGACACTGACTACAGGCGGCTCATTGTTCGCACGACAGATCTCTTCAGCGACAGCCTCACCGTACTGGGCAATCCAGCGTTCGACGAGCCATTCCGGGTGCGAGTGCTCTAGAGCAATACGACGGGCAGTCGGTAGATCCGCCGAGATCTCCAGCTTGTCCGGTTCACGCAGCATACTGCGCAAGACGCCGTTCACCATGCCGGATATCCCCTGATGCCCTCGGCGCTTGGCTATATTCACAGCTTCACTGACGACAGCATGGGACGGAATCCTATCCAGATACACAAGCTGATAGACACTCATACGTAACAGACAGCGAACCCACGGCTGTAGCTTGGCAGTCCCTTTCTGTACAAAACGGTCAAGCAGGTAGTCCAGAGTAAGACGCCTAGCTATGGTGCCATACACCAGTTCTGTAACCAGGCCACGGTCATTCGGCTGTAAATTAGACTGCTGCAGACTGCTGTTCAGCTCCAGGTTACTGTAAGCCCCTTCGTTCTCTACCCCGAGCAGAACGTCCAGCGCCACCTCACGAGCTGTGCGTTGCCGAGAAGTCTGCTTGCCTCCTGCATGCTGCCGATTCCCCGAGGAAGGCTTGCTCCCGGAGCGAGGTCTGCTCCCTTGATCTGTCTGAGCCTTGCGGTTACCGCCGCTCACGACAGGACCGTTCCAATCTTCATTTGTCCCCCGCGGGCAAATGAGCCTGCGTCCATCGCTTTCTTGCCAGCAGGCTGAACCTCGCGCAACCAGATGGAGCCATCTCCTGTACGTACCTCGATCCCACCCTCATTCAATTGCAGCACCGTACCAGGGGCATCTGACTCTGTATACGTGTGTGAAAGGCCAAGATCAGCGCTCTCTCCATGAAGTGAGGATTGTGGCGGAGCAGCAGCCCACACCTTGAATACCTGTTCATCCCACAACGTATAAGCACCGGAGAACGGGACAAGACCACGAATGCGATTGTATATAGCCAACGAGGAGTCACTCCAGTTGATTCGCTCGTCTTCCCGTGTCAGATTACGGGCATATGTTGCCTCAGCATCATTTTGCGGTGTGCGGCTGTTGGTTCCCTCCAGCACGGATGGAAGCTGCTCCAATAGTAGCTTGGCACCCGCCTCACTCAGCTTGGAGAATACTGTGCCCGAGTTATCCTCCAGCAAAATAGGCACCTCGACCTTCGCGATCATATCGCCCGTATCCAGCCCCTCCGCCATATACATCAAGGTGACTCCCGTTACCTCTTCCCCTTGAATAATAGCACGCTGGATCGGCGCCCCGCCCCGATAACGCGGCAGAAGCGAGCCATGCACATTCAGACAGCCATGGCGCGGCATGTCCAATACAGCCTTGGGCAGAATCTGTCCATAGGCAGCCGTAACAATCACATCCGGCTTCCAGACTGCCAGCTCCTCCACAGCCTCCGGGTTACGCAAGCGCACGGGCTGCATGACAGGCAGACCATGGCGAAGAGCCGCCTCCTTCACTGGGGAAGGAGTCAGCACCCGCTTGCGTCCTTGCGGCTTATCTGGCTGGGTCACAACACCCACCACTTGGTAGCCCTCAGCCAGCAGTGCCTCCAAGGAAGGCACTGCGAACTCAGGAGTCCCCATAAAGACGATCCGTGTGGAACTCTTCATCTGGATCACCCCTATTTGCGGCTGTTCGGTCCCGGCTTCTCCGGAGACACCGCGTATATTTTTTCAGCAATATCTGTGAACAATACCCCATTCAGATGATCGATCTCATGCTGGAAGGCACGAGACAGAAGACCTGTCGCCTTCACGGTAATCGGTCTACCTTCCCGATCCAGCCCCTGCACCGTCACCTGCTCTGCTCGGCGTACATCACCGTTGAAGCCTGGAATGCTCAGGCAGCCTTCTGCTCCAAATTGCTCTCCATCCTGCTCTACAATGACCGGATTGATCATTTTGATGAGGCCATGCTCGTCACCGGCATCGACGACGATCAATCTTTTGAGGATACCTACCTGCGGCGCAGCCAGTCCTACTCCCTCGGCGTCATACATCGTATCAGCCATATCATCCAGCAGCTTCTGGACATTGCCGTTAATCTTGGTAACTTCCTTGGCAACCTTATGCAATACATCATCTGGTTCTTTCACAATCATTCTAATCGACATACTTAAATACACCTTCCTCTATCCTCAGCAATTTACTTATTTACTTAAAATCTCTCTGTTCATTCATATATATATATGCAGCTTATGAGCCCTACATTAACATTTGTGGGTCTACATCAAGACTGATCTGAAGCTGTTGTGCCTGTGCGGCCTCCGCCAATTCATCAGCCGTTCTGCGCGCCAACTCGATGACGTCGATAGTCCCACGCCATTTTATCATACATTGGAATCGGTATCTATTCTTGATTCTCGGAATGGGCGAGGCCACGGGGCCCAAAATATCCATGACATCGGCTGTAAAACGATCCATATTCCCGAACCAACCAAGTCGCCGCGCCTTCTCTTGAAGCAGCGCCGTGTAGTTCTCCGCCAGGCGGACAAGCACAGGCAGTTGCTCATGCGTAAAGGTAACGAGAATCAGTCGGCAATAAGGCGGATAATGCAGATTACGACGATGCTTCAGCTCATCACGAATGAAGGAAGCATAATCGTGTCGGCTCGCATGAATGATGGAATAATGATCCGGTGTATAGGATTGTACAAAGACCTCACCAGGAAGATGATGTCTGCCTGCTCGGCCAGCCACCTGAGTCAACAGCTGAAACGTCTTCTCCGCTGCACGGAAATCCGGCAGATTGAGCGCGGAATCAGCGGTAATTACTCCTACCAGTGTGACGTCAGGGAAATCAAGTCCCTTGGCAACCATCTGCGTTCCGAGCAGGACATCTGCCTTCTTCTCCCGGAAGCTCGTCAGGAGCTTTTCATGGGAGCCCTTCTCCGTAGTGGTGTCTACATCCATACGGATGACGCGAATCCCGGGGAATAGCTTGGCCAGCTCCTCCTCCACCCTCTGCGTCCCTGTGCCGAAATACCGGATATGCTCGCTACCACAGTCTGGACATACCTCGGGAGCCTGAGCCGCATATCCGCAATAGTGACATCGCAGATTATGCGAGCGCTGATGATAGGTGAGTGAGATATCGCACTCGGGACAGCCTGCCACATAACCACAGCTACGGCACATGACGAATGTGGAGTAGCCACGGCGGTTCAGCAGCAGTACCGTCTGTTCACCACGCTCCAGGCGCTGGGCGATTCCCTGATGCAAGGAACGGCTGAACATGGAGCGGTTGCCCGCCCGCAGCTCCTCTCTCATATCCACGATATGAACCTCAGGCAACGTATTGCCAAGTGCACGCTGATTCATCTCCAAGAGGAGCGGAGCGAATTCGTCATTGCTCTGCGAGCGGGCTGCATGGTAGCTCTCCAGCGCTGGAGTAGCCGAGCCCAGGATCACAACTGCTCCATGCTGATGAGCCCGGGTCACAGCTACATCACGTGCATGATACTTAGGCGTCTCCTCTTGCTTGTAGGAGCCCTCATGCTCTTCATCCATAATAATCAGACCAAGCCTGTCGAACGGAGCAAATATCGCCGAGCGTGCACCGATGGCGACCTTGACACGACCCTCTCTGATTTTGCGCCATTCATCATAACGCTCCCCGCCGGACAAGCGGCTGTGCATGACGGCCACCTGGTCGCCGAATCTTCCCTTGAAGCGCTCGACCATTTGAGGAGTCAATGATATCTCGGGCACAAGCACAATCGCCTGCCGTCCCTGTTCAATACAACGGCTAATGCTCTGCAGGTAGATTTCAGTCTTACCACTACCTGTCACTCCATGCAGCAGAAAAGCACCATGCTCATAGGATTCAAGTTGTCGTATCACACGGTCATAGACCGCTTGTTGCTCTACGGTCAGCTGCAGCGGGGTTGAGGGCTTGAAATGACGGCCCTTATAGGGATCACGGAACACCTCAACATCCTCAATCTGCAAAAGCCCCTTGCTCTCGAGCGCCTTAACCGTTGCAGCCGAGGTGCTTAGAGAAGTCAAAATCTCCTTGAGCGACAGCGGAAGGAACTCACTTCGCTCCAGCAGGAAGCTCAAGACCTCCTTCTGTCTCTGTGCCTTCTTCGGGAAGCTATCCAGCGCGAGTTCTGCCTCGCCCAGAGACACCGCAAGATTGACAGCCTTCAGCGTCTTCTTGCCTACCTTGTCCTTGATGACCTGGTTCTCCTGCAGTATTCCCCTGCGTAGCAGTGACTTGATCACTGTAGCTTCATTGGGAAAATGGCGACTGAGCTGCTGTAGCGTCAGCTCGCCCTTGTTGCGCACAAAATGTACAATGTTGCGTTCAACCGGATCACTCATGCCATCATCCGCAAGCAGCACACCCGCTTCTTCTGTATCCGGGTCTGAGTCTGGCTCTGTCCAGGTCACATAACGCTCTGCCTTACCTTTTAACGCAGTCGGAATCATAGCTTGCAGGGCCACAATGCGGTTGCAGGCATAACGTTTGCTCATCCAGGCTCCAAGCTCCAGCAAGTCCATGGATAGCGGTGGAACGAGGTCCAGCAGCTCCTGAATCGGCTTTAACTTGAAGCGGGTCTGCTCGGGCTTCGGCTCAATGGATATTACAAAGCCCTGAACCGTACGCTTGCCGAAGGGTACAGCGACTCTGCTGCCAGGTTCAATCCAAGTGCGCAGTGTCTCTGGGATTAAGTAATCAAAGGCACGATCTGTGGCCTTCGCAGGAACATCCACGATGACTTTAGCAATATTCATTTGACTCACTCCGATCGAAGCCGCTCCGCTGCAATAAGTAACAGACGCCGGGCGATCTCCTGCTTGGACATGAGCGTCAGTTGCTCCACTAGACCATCTCTGTCATAGATCTGCACTGCATTGGTGTCCGTTCCAAAGCCGGCCCCTTCCATCGTCACATCATTCGCAACGAGAAGATCACAATTTTTACGCGCAAGCTTCCCCCGTGCATTCTCCTCAAGCTGCTCCGTCTCAGCCGCAAAGCCTATCAAATATTGATGCCGCTTGTTCTGTCCCATGGTCTCCAGAATATCAACGGTCTTGACCAGCTCCAGGACAAGGGTATCGCCATGCTTTTTCATTTTGCGTGCAGCGGTCTCTTTTGGGCGAAAATCCGCAACGGCAGCTGCCATAATAACGATATCACTGTCATCCCAATGTCTTGTAACGGCCTGATGCATCTCATCGGCTGATTGAACCCGCTCGGGTACGATCCCCACGGGTAACGGCGCGGTGGTCTGGGCAGCGATCAGATGCACATCGGCTCCCAGTTGGCGGGCGGCACTAGCGATGGCGAAGCCCATTTTGCCAGACGAATCATTCGTGATATACCGGACCGGATCAATCCGCTCCACCGTCCCCCCAGCAGTAACCACAACCTTGCGCCCTTGCAGCGGCTTCTCTTCCAAGCCTGTACCCTGTTGCTGCTGCTCGAAGAAACGCTCTACTACCTGCACAATGGTCTCAGGCTCCTCCAGGCGTCCTTTGCCTACATATCCACAGGCCAACTGGCCTTCCCCAGGCTCAATCATCATGACACCACGCTCTACCAGCGTCTGCATGTTCTCCATTACAGCGGGATGTGTGTACATATGCACATTCATGGCCGGTGCTACCATAATCGGAGCCGTCGCTGCAAGTAATGTCGTCGTCAGCATGTCATCTGCGAGCCCAAGTGCCATTTTGCCAATCGTATTGGCCGTAGCCGGTGCCACAAGCACCAAATCCGCCGAATCAGCCAAATCGATGTGGGATATGACCGAAGCATTTCGTTCGTCGAACGTATCGGTATAGACAGGATTTCGGGTTAACGACTGGAGTGTGAGCTCAGTGATGAACTGACGGGCTGAGGCAGTCATAATGACATGGACGCTCGCACCCTTTTGGGTTAATTTACTGCATAGCGCAGCTGCCTTATATGCCGCAATCCCTCCGGTAACACCCAGTACAATGGTTTTCCCCTTGATCATTGCCAATTCCCCCTGACAGAAAAAAATAACAACCTTGCGGTTGTCAAAAAAGTAGGCTGAACGCCGGTTTCTTTATCTGTATTAAAAAGTCGTCTAGTCTTCGGTACGCTCTACCCGCAAATGATCATTGTAGATCTCTTCAAGCGCCACACCCACGTACTTGTGGGATTTCGGCTGCTTCAACTCTGATTTTTCTCCCTCGCGCAGCAGACGTGCACGACGTGAAGCCGCTACGACCAGCGAGTATTTACTGTCAACTTTATTCATCATTTCATCAATGGACGGATACAACATGATAGTACACCTCTTCATATGTTAAAAGTATTTTGCTGCCGTAGCAGCTTATTACAGACGTACCTTGCAATGCTCGGCAGTGATAATGGATTCAATCCGCTTGCAGGCCAATTCAATCTCGTCATTTACCACAGCATAATCGTAATGCCGGATCAGATTCATCTCATCCACAGCTACGGACATGCGGTGATCAATGACCGCTGAGTTCTCTGTACCTCTTCCACGAATGCGGTCCTTGAGCTCATCCAGCGATGGTGGCAGCAGGAAGATAAATATCCCTTCAGGGAAGCTTTCCTTCACCTGCAAGGCTCCCTGCACTTCAATCTCCAAGAAGATATCCTTGCCCTGATTCAATGTCTCTTCTACGAAAGCACGCGGTGTGCCGTAACAGTTCCCAACATACTCTGCATGCTCAAGCAACTGACCATTCAAAATCATGGACTCGAACTCTTCACGGGTCTTGAAGAAATAGTTGACCCCGTCCTCCTCACCCAATCGTGGCGAGCGAGTCGTCGCCGATACGGAATACGTCAGCTCCGGAAGTCGCTTCCGAAGTGCGTTACCTACCGTTCCTTTGCCAACCCCTGACGGGCCGGATAATACAATCAATAGTCCCTTAGCCATATTACACTCCATTTTATTCATCATTGTCATCATCTTTGGTGGATAAACGATGGGCAACCGTCTCCGGCTGCACCGCAGACAAAATGACATGGTCACTGTCTGTAATAATAACTGCTCTGGTACGGCGTCCATAAGTTGCATCAATCAGCATATGCCGATCTCTGGCCTCCTGAATAATGCGCTTGATCGGCGCCGATTCCGGGCTTACGATCGAGATGATGCGATTAGCCGACACAATGTTACCAAAGCCGATATTGATCAATTTAATAGCCATAATCCGGATTTTCCCCCTATACAAGTGACTGTAGCCGACAAGCCTGCAGGAAGCTACTCAATATTCGCAGCTTGTTCACGAATCTTCTCAAGCTCCGCCTTTAACTCCACAACCCGGGTGACCAGTTCTAAATGATTTGCCTTGGACCCGATGGTGTTCACTTCCCTGTTCATTTCTTGAATTAAGAAATCCAATTTACGGCCAGCGGGCTCATCCGATGACAGAAGTCCCTTGCATTGACCAAAATGGCTTTGCAACCGGGTCAGCTCTTCATCAATGTTACAGCGATCGGCAAACAACGCAATCTCCATGCCTAGTCTGTGCTCATCCAGCGAAAAGGTACCATCCTGCAGCTCTGCAAGTCTCTGCCGCAGCTTGATCCTGTAATCCATCACCACATTCGGTGACAGCTCGGTAATCTCAGCATGCAGTCCCTCCAAATGAGCAATACGGGCCTGCAGATCACGTACGAGATACTCGCCTTCCCTGCGTCGCATCGTCACCAGCCCGAGACAAGCCTCCCTAAGGCCCTCAAGCAGGAGCTGGCTCCAGGCAGTATCGTCCTGCTCCGCCTCCTGCCCTTCGACAGAAGTGAATATATCCGGCAGAGCCAACAGATCGCTAATGCTGAGCTGTCCTTCCATACCATATCTGCTGACCAGCTCCCTGGAAGCCTGCAGATAGGCATCAACAGCCACGTGGTTCAGTCGAACAGGCCGTGCCTGTTCCTCCTCCCGCTCACGCTGAATGAATACATCAATTCTTCCACGCTTGACGTGCTGTTGAATCTCTTTTCTCAAGCCGTCTTCAAACCGGGTCCATTCCTTCGGAATCCGCAGTGATACCTCGCAATAGCGATGATTGACGGATTTGACCTCGAAGCGTACCTTGTAGCCTCCATAATTGAGGACGGCTTGACCGTATCCGGTCATACTTAATGACATCGGCATCACATCCATTATTCTATTGTAATTGATTATTATGGACGAGACAAGTGGGCCGGACGGGCACCTGTTTTCTGCCACACATAGTCAGTCAGCTCAGCAGTCATTTCATAGAACATAAATGGTGTCATGAAATAAATGCCGTTAAAGTGCTCCAGAGCGGTATCCAGCAGCTCCTTGGCGATCTGCACTCCCATGGCTCTGCCCTCACTGCCCTCCAGTCCTGACATACGCTCGCGGACCTCCTCGGACAATTGAATACCGGGCACCTCATTGTGCAAGTATTCGGCATTTCTTCCGCTAGCCAGCGGCATAATACCAAGGAAGATCGGCACCTCCAGATGCTTCGTCTCTTCTTTGATCTGGACGATCAGCTCTCTGTCATAGACAGGCTGTGTCATGATGTAGTCCGCACCTGCTGTTATCTTCTTCTCAAGACGCTGCACTGCCTTGTTCAAATGCTTCACATTTGGATTAAACGCTGCTCCAACCACAAATTTGGCCTTTTGCTTAAGCGGATTACCCGAGAAGGCTACACCATCATTCAATTGCTTGATCATACGGATAATCTCAAAGGAAGTCATGTCATACACGGAGCTCGAACCCGGAAGATCACCGAAGCGCGCAGGGTCACCCGTTACGGCAAGCACATGGTCAATGCCTAGTGCATCGAAGCCCATCATATGAGATTGCGTACCGATCAGATTACGATCCCGGCAAGCGATGTGGATCAGGGGACGTACCCCTACTTCCATCTGGACAAGCTGACCAAGCGCCATATTGCTCATTCGAGTAACAGCCAACGAGTTATCTGCCATCGTCAGAGCATCCACTCCTACTTCCTTCAATGCCTTGGCTCCTAGCATGAATTTGCGAATATCCAGATCTCTTGGTGGATCAAGCTCTACGATTACGGTATGGCGTTCCTTCACCAGTTCTACCAGAGAAGGACCCACAGGAGGAACAGCCTGCTCCGAATCCGTGACTTTGTTCGATTCCGGTTGGACCTGAGCAAGCTCGTCCACCGTAATGGTCAGCAGCTTCTGCTCTGTCGCAAGCGGTGGAGCCGTGTAGCTCTTAAGGGCACTTGCCACCGCGTGAATATGATCAGGTGTCGTTCCGCAGCAGCCTCCGATCATGCGTGCACCCTGCTCCGCAAATGTTATTGCACATTCTGCCATATATTCAGGTGTAGCACCGTAGATATATTGTCCATCCACATAATCTGCCAATCCTGCATTTGGATATACAGACATAGGGATCTCTAATGGCCCATCCAGCGTTTTTAGCACGCTCATGATACCTTTGGGTCCGGAATGGCAGTTGAAGCCGAGTACATCAGCACCCTCCTGCTTCAGAATGGAAAAGGCCTGACGAATACTGTAGCCATCCGTAGTGCGTCCGATCTGATCCACACCGAATTGGCACACGACTGGCAGATTGGTATATTTACGAGCGCTTGCGAGCGCAATCCGCATTTCCTCAAGCTCGTAGAATGTCTCCATGAGCAGTCCATCCACGCCCTCGGCAAGCATGGCCTCCATCTGCTGCTCATAGTTATACTGTAGCTCCTGATTCGTGATATCAGGACGCTTCGCCCCGCGAATCGAGCCTACAGCACCCAGCACATAATTCTCCTCTCCCGCCGCCTCGCGGGCCAATCGGATTCCTGCGCGGTTAATCTCGACTACGCTGCTCTCCAGACCATATCTCGCAAGTTTATATCGATTCGCTGAAAAGGTGTTGCTCTCCAGAACCTGAGCACCCGCCGCTACATAGCGGCGATGAACATCCGCTATGACCTCTGGCGAGCTGATGTTCAATTCCTCACAGGAGCTGCCTACTGGCACACCAAGCTGGTACAAGTAGGTTCCCATAGCCCCATCTCCAACCAGCGCACCTCGGTTCCAAGCTGTTCTCAAATCCCCTCTCATGCCTTCACTCCACCCTGTCACGTTGTTTCATACTAATGTATCACAAACCGACAGCAAACATAAGACATCGAATTGAAAAAGGACCGAGATAGCTTCGGCGCTGCACGAAGTATCCCTGTCCTCTTACTTGTCCTACCACCTATTTTTTTGCAATCTATTTCATATCTGAGTATCTGCTTCATTTATTGCAGCTTGCCATTGACCGGGCGTAGAGACAGCTCGTAGAATCTGCCTTTCTTATTGATTTTACCAACAAGAGTGGCTTGTCCTTTGCGTGTAAATGTATACTCATTGGCCTTGACACTCACGCTGTAGCCCGAGAGATCCATATTGAAGAGCTTCTTCGCAGCAGGTGCAGCCTTCGTTATAGCCTGAGCCGGAGTGTATTTTGGATCAGCAAAAACCTTGTCGAATTCTGAATCATTCTGCCAATCCACCTGAAATGTAGTGGCCTCATAGAGTCTGCCCGTCTTGGAACCAATCCTGACATTGTTAATCTCGTTGGCATCCTTCAGCACCCAGTAGGAGCTACCGCTGCCTTCATCTCTGAATCTGGAGGCATACTGGAAGTTCACTTTGCTTCCGCTCAGCTCCTGAACAGCCTGCTTCCCGCGATCTAGCAGCGTTTTGTCCACTTTGCTCACAGGATAGTCAGCTGTCATTGTAATCCTGTTGTCATTAGCTAAATCTACATATAGCGATGAGGCTCGCTCCCCTGAGCCCCAGAATACCCAGTAATCCTTCGGATTGTTGTCCTGATATGGTGACTTCACACGCCAAAAGGCCTCGAATTCCAAAGGCTCAGCAGGGTTGAAGTCATGGGCACTGCTCTTCACCTTCTGTCTTAGTGAGGCATCAAGTACCTTGTCCACCGTCGAGATTTTATATCTGATAATCGTGGACTCTACCCGATTCTTAATCTTGCTATATTCAACCTGCAGCATAGCCGTTTCATTGTTCAGTTGACCTTCAACCAGCCACGTTGATCCCATATCCGAGACACTATCAAAGGTAAAAGGCTCGTCCGTCAGCTCTGCTACAGCTTTCTTCAGGCTGTTCGTGACCGTAGTCGTCAAGGAGCCCAGCTTTTTCTCCGTTCCGTTATTGCCGACCTCAGATGCCTGCACAACGCTCTCTGTTACTTGACCAGGCACCGCCGCCAGCAGCATGATCGCAGCCAGGGATGCTGTAACCCATGTCCGTTTGCCCATCTCAAGACCTCCCTTGCTGAATGACCCAAGGCTGCACCCTTGAATCTACTTAATCATTTCACCCACTAAATCTATGTACGAAACAACTGAACAAAATGTTGCCTTAAATTATTCGGAGGCTATAAGAAAAGAAGGCCGATTCGGCCCCCTTCTGCCTTAATACTGCTATTATCTGTTATATATTCCCATGATATACAATGGTAGCTGGACCCGTCATATATACACGATTATTGTCCGTGCTCCATTCAATGTACAGATCACCACCAGCGAGACTGACCAGTGCTTCACGGTCAGCAAAACCATTCATAACAGCAGCCACCAATGTCGCACACGCTCCTGTACCGCAAGCCAGGGTCGGCCCTGCTCCACGCTCCCAGACACGCATGTCCAGGCGAGAACGATCTCGAACGGTGACGAATTCCACGTTGGTCCGGTTTGGGAACAGCTCATGAGACTCCAGCAGAGGCCCCCAGTGATGCAGATCAAAAGCTGGAGCATCCTCCACAAAAATTACTGCATGCGGGTTGCCCATGGATACCCCCGTAATATGGAAGGTCTGCCCTCCCGCTTCGACAGGCACATTTTTGACCTGCTCCATATCCAGGGTCATCGGAATGCTCAGTCCTTGGAAGACCGGAGCTCCCATATCTACACGAACCTGATTCACCTGACCGTCCATAACAGTAAGCTTGACATGCTGGACCCCTGCCCCGCGTGTCTCTACCGTAAGATCTTGCTTCTCCGTATGGCCCTGATCGTACACGTATTTCGCTACACAGCGTATGGCATTGCCGCATTGCTCCGCCTCTGACCCATCGGAATTAATGATGCGCATCCTGAAATCCGCTTGCTCGGAGGGTAGTATATATACGACACCGTCAGCTCCGACCCCAAAATGGCGATCGCACAAGCGCTGGGCCAGCTCCGCTGCGTGCTCAGGAAGCTTCTGCTCTCCATAGATCACTATAAAATCATTTCCCAAGCCATGCATTTTTGTAAAATTCACGTTCTTCCACTCCTTCACAGCGGTGCTTCCGACTTTAAGTACGAATGGAAGAGCATATCCCCATCGCCTATATATCGATATCATAGCACGATAGTTGTGTGTGTGGAACTGTCTGCTGTCCGCCTATGCTTTATGCTCTATGCTAATATGCTAATACGCCATGAGCCGTCGGCCTATGGCGTATCCCATATGATGCATTATTATATGGCTAGATTAGATCGGGGTTCGCAGATCACGTCCCGCATAACCGCCGGCACTGCGCATTCTTTGGTTGCGTCGTCCACCCCAGACACTTCCAATTCCCATGAGGAAGGTCGGAATCCCCGCAGCTACGATGCATAATGCCCATTCTCTCCAGCCTAGCGGAACCGTCTTGAAGATCGGCTGCAACGACTCTGTATACATTACAATAAGCATCAGCACTATGGATGACAGTACGGCCAGCACGAGATATTTATTTTGGAACGGATTCCGGTGGAAGATCGAGCGGGAGCTTCGGCAGTCAAAGACATGGATCAACTGCGCGAGCACCAGCGTAGCAAATGCAACGGACTGGGCAAGAGCAAGCTGTGCCGGGTTCTCGGGAGCAATTCGAAGTGTTACCCAGAATGCACCGAGCGTACACAAGCCGATGAGCAACCCGCGACTGATAATTTTCCAGCCCAGTCGCCGTGCAAAGATATTCTCCTTGGCCCCTCTGGGCTTGTGCTCCATCAAATCCTTCTCAGGCTGATCCACGCCCAGCGCCATCGCAGGCAAGCCATCGGTTACGAGATTGACCCATAGAATCTGAATGGGTAGCAGCGGTAGCGGCAACCCAGCCATCACAGCGAAAAACATGGTCAAAATCTCTCCTACGTTGGAAGCAAGCAAGTAACGGATGAATTTGCGAATATTCTCATAGATATTGCGCCCTTCCTCAATAGCTGCAACGATGGTGGAGAAATTATCATCCGACAGCACCAGTGATGCCGCCTCCTTCGTGACATCCGTTCCTGTCACACCCATCGCAATCCCGATATCGGCAGCCTTAATGGCCGGTGCATCGTTCACACCATCACCCGTCATGGCCACGATATGATTGTTGCGCTGTAGCGCCTTGACAATTCTGAGCTTATGCTCGGGAGATACCCTTGCATAGACAGACACCTGATCTACCGCTTTATCCAGCTCCTCATCGCTCATGCCGCTCAGTTGATACCCTGTCAGCACCTGTGAGGATCGTCCCATTATACCGAGTTGCTGCGCAATGGCATGTGCTGTCGTCCCGTGATCTCCAGTGATCATGACCGTCCGAATTCCTGCACGTTTGCACTTTGCTATCGCATCTCTGGCCTCACGCCGCGGAGGATCAATCATACCTGTCAGACCTACGAAGATAAGCTGTGTCTCCGCGCCCTCAGCATCCGCAAGCTCCTCCTGCAATCTTACGTCACGATAAGCAATACCAAGGACACGCAATGCCTGCGAGGCCATCTCTTCATTCGCCTTCATCACTTTGGAGCGCAAGGTCCCCGTTAGAGGAGTCTTCTGTCCATTCCATAAAATATAGGAGCATCGCTCCAGCAGCACATCGGGAGCTCCCTTACAATACAAGGAACGGCTGCCGCCCTCATCGCGAACCAGTACAGACATCCGCTTGCGCTCAGAATCGAAGGGGAATTCCTGCTCCCTGCTGAAGGATTCCTCAAGCGAAGCGCGGGTGATCCCCCCTTTGGCTGCGACAGTAATCAGCGCTCCCTCTGTAGGGTCCCCCTTCAGGTCCCAGACCAGGGACTCCTGTTCCTTGTCCTTCTTCTTGCCGCGCGGTGAATCTGAAGGGATCTGAACAATCTCAGCATTGTTGCATAAGGCTGCGCCTTTCAGCAGAATCTGTAGCGCAGGCTCGCGCTGCAGATGCACAGGTCTGTCTTCGCGCATAATATGACCAGCTGGATCATAGCCTTCTCCGCTTACCGTAAGCGGGTTCCCGTCAAGCCAAAGCTTGGTCACCGTCATTTTATTCTGAGTAAGAGTACCTGTCTTGTCCGAGCAAATGATCGAGGCACATCCTAGCGTCTCTACTGAAGGCAGCTTGCGCACAATCGCCTTGCGCTTGATCATACGCTGAACGCCCAGTGCAAGCGCAATGGTGACAATCGCCGGAAGTCCTTCCGGGATCGCAGCTACTGCCAGACTCACCCCCGCCAGAAACATGCCGATCGCAGGCTGCCCATGCAGAATCCCGGCTACCACCACGACGATGGTCAGAGCGAGAGCAACACCGATAAGGATTTTACCAAGCTGCTCCAACCTGTGCTGTAGTGGTGTCTCCTGTGCCTCGGTATTTTGGATCAGATCAGCGATTTTACCCATTTCAGTAGACATGCCAGTACGAATAACGACTCCTTTGGCTGTGCCTCGCGTCACCATCGTTCCCATGAAGCTTATGTTCTTCAGATCTCCTAGCGGAACCTCCTCTGCGGCGATCAACTGACTGCTCTTGCTTGCAGGCACCGATTCCCCGGTCAATGCAGACTCTTCCACATCGAAGCTGTACGTTTCCAGCAGGCGCACGTCAGCAGGAACACGGTCACCACTTTCCAGAAGGATGATATCACCTGGTACCAGCTCCCTGGCAGGCACATGATGCACCTGCCCTTCCCGCAGCACCTTTGCAGACGGGGCGGATAGCTGCTTCAATGCTCTCAGGGACCGCTCTGCTCTGAATTCTTGTATGAATCCAAGTAGTCCGTTCAGCACAATAATGGCTATAATCGTGATTGCGTCCAGATACTCACCCAGCAGGCCCGAGATAATGGTGGCTCCCATCAGGACCAGTACCATAAAATCCTTGAACTGATTCAGCAGCAAAGTAATTGGCGAGATTTTCTTGCCTTCGCTGAGCTCGTTCCAGCCCGCTTCCTTTCTTCTCAGCACAGCCTCTTCATGCTGTATTCCACTCTTCAGATCCACTTGAAGCTGCTCCTGTAGTTCCCCGACATCTAACTGATGCCATCCCGTATGATTCATCGTCTCCTGTTCCCTCCCGGTCTAATAATCCGGGCCCCGGCCCTCTGCCGGAGCCTGATGTACCAGTCGCTTCCCCATCTGACCACCTGCTGATCGGCACCAGCGCTGCTCCTTCTCTAACCGTTGTAGCTGCTCCTTACCTATGGGCTATTTGTCTGGAAGCCAGTCCAGCGAGTCCCCAGCAAGCCCTGAAGACAAGCCCTAGGCGCAAGCTAGTCTGGCACGCACTCCAACTATGCTTCGAAGGGGCGGACAGACTCCTAAGACTAATCTATTCGGACAGGACTCGAAATATCACAAGGCTGTCTTCTTGATGATGTCGGGATGCATTTCTGGATCGTTGTCCACTGGTTTATGCAAATCGCCTATCTATGATAGAATCTTATGTATGATAGTGTAAGATCTCATGATTGAAGACAGGAGAATAGACAATGGCATTAGATGGAATCGTTACACGTGCACTGGTTGCCGAGCTACAGGGCTACATTGGAGCACGTATTCATAAGATCTACCAGCCCAATGAACGGGATATTGTATTGAATTTACGGGTGAACCGGGGGAATGATCGATTGCTCCTCTCCGCTAATCCGACTTATCCGCGTGTGCATCTGACAGACCGCACCTTCACCAATCCGCCCGAGGCACCGATGTTCTGCATGCTGCTTCGCAAGCATTGTGAGGGAGGCTTCATCGAGCAGATTCGCCAGATTGGCATGGAGCGTATTATACACATCGATATTCGGCAAAGGGATGAGCTCGGGGACATGTCCTCCAAAAGGCTAATCATTGAACTTATGGGCCGACACAGCAATATTGTGCTGGTGGACCCAACCACAGGCACCATACTGGACGGGATCCACCATGTTACTCCAGCCATCAGCAGCTATCGCGTTATCATGCCAGGCTTTGCCTATGTAGAGCCTCCGCAGCAGCATAAACTGGACCCGTTGGCTATCGGTGAAGCAGGATTTCTGCAAGGACGCAGAGAACAGCAACAGGAAGAAGCTGCCCGCTGGATCGTGAATGCTTTTACAGGAATTAGCCCACTTGTCGCTTCCGAGATTGTCCTTCAGGCCTCAGACTTGCCGGGTCAACAATCGAGCCCTTCTCCAGCTGTTACTCCGCCTACAAGCGAGTCCTCTGCTGAGCAGAAAATGGATGAAGATCGCAGCACCTCAGCTAGTACATCCACATCGGAATCAGTTGCACCAGAGCAACTATGGCGGGCCTTTAGCGATCTGATGGAGCAGGTACGTGAGCGTCGCTTCACTCCTGTATCGGGACTGCTGCATGGTTCGGACAAAATGGTGTTCTCCGCCATACGACTTACGCTGGCAGAGGAGCATTCATTCGAGTCCATCAGCGCTTGTATGGAGGATTTCTATGGCGAGAAGGCGGAGCGAGACTCCGTTAAGCAGAAGGTAAGTGATCTGCTGAGATTCCTGCAGAACGAGCGGAACAAAAACATCAAGAAGCTCGACCATCTGAACAAGGATCTTGAAGAGGCCGAGGATGCCGATCAATATCGGATATACGGTGAGCTACTATTCGCCTCCTTGCACCAGATTAGCAAGGGGGACAAGAAGGTCACGTTGATTAACTATTACGATGAGGAACAGACAGAGCTGACCATCGATCTGGACCCGCTGCTGGCGCCTTCCGATAACGCACAGCGCTATTTCAAAAAATATAACAAGTATAAAAACAGTCTTGCCGTTATTCACGAGCAGCTTGAGAAGACACATGAGGAAATTCGATATATGGACAATCTCTTGCAGCAGCTGGCCCATGCCTCTATGAGTGATATCGACGAGATCCGTGAGGAGCTGATTCAGCAGGGCTATCTGAGGGATCGCGCCAAGAAAGGCAAGAAGAAGAAAAAAACAGATCGTCCTACGCTGCATCTGTTTACCTCCTCAGAGGGCATTGACCTGTATGTCGGCAAGAACAATCTACAAAATGAATATGTCACGAACAAGCTCGCAGGTCCAAACGACACCTGGCTGCATACGAAGGATATTCCAGGGTCCCATGTCGTCATCCGGGCGGAGCAGTATGGAGAGGCTACTCTGGAGGAAGCGGCTCAGCTCGCTGCCTACTACAGTCAAGCCAAGCAATCCAGCAGCGTTCCGGTGGACTATACACTCATTCGTCATGTCAAGAAGCCTAGCGGTTCCAAGCCCGGCTTCGTAATTTACGATAATCAGCGTACACTGTTCATCACACCTGATGAGCAGATGATTAAGCAATTACCGGTACGATTGAAGCAAATGTAACTCTAAGCCGAAGCCACCTATGACAAAAGGGAACTCCTGAGTTAACGACTCTTGAGTTCCCTTTATTTGTAGCACTCTTTATTTGTAGCACTCTTTCTTGTCCACTTTCGCCTATTCATTTCATGATTCGCTTCATTCGCCTATTCATTTATTCCAACCACAGCTTCTGCATATGCACCAAGCTTACTGTCTGGCTGAACTAACCCTATTCGGAATCAGACCGCCTGTACTGGCACAAGCGCTCGATAATATCCACATCTACGGTTCTACTTCCCAGATCTCCATGGAATACAACGCCCTGGCGCTCACCATGGTAGTCAGAGCCAGCTGTCGGGATCAGTCCATAGTGCTCTGCCATTATGGCATAGCGTTCCTCGGCAGCCGCGTCATGGTCCGCATGGTACACCTCGATACCAGCTGGCCTGTGCTCTTGCAGTATCGTCTCGACTAATTCATCATCTGCATAGAGCCCCGGGTGTGCCAACACCGGCACGCCACCTGCTGCCCGAATCCAGTCACAAGCTTGTCCCGGACCTACACGTGGTACTGATACATAAGCCGCAGCTCCTTCGGCCAAATAACGGTCGAACGCATCACGCATATTCATCGCGTATCCTTTGTGAACTAGCGCATCTGCAATATGTGGTCGCCCAATGCTTTCATCCGGCTCCAGCGGCCTCCCAAGCTGTGCAATGACTTCGTCCATCGTCAGCTGCACACCAAGCTCGCGCAGCTTCTCCACGATCCTCAGATTCCGCTGCCCCCGAGTCTCCCGTAGCTCTTGCAAGCGCTCAAGCAGCAATGGGTCCAGATAATCTATGAAATAGCCAAGTACATGGATGTCTTTCCCTTTCGCTCTCGTACTGATCTCAACGCCCGGGATAACCGTTACCCCGTACACCGTTCCCGCCTCAAGCGCCTCCTTGATACCCGATACGGTATCATGGTCCGTGATCGCCACACCCTGTAGCCCCTTGGCTCTTGCCCTTCTGACCTGTTCCGCTGGTGTGTTCATCCCGTCAGAAGCACGGGTATGCGTGTGCAGATCATAGCGTCCGCTAGAATGCAGTGCATGTCCAGTATCTCCAATATTAGCTGCCATCGGTAATTCCACCTCCTGTGGGTTGACGCTGCTCACGCCGGATTCCCGATTGTCGTCGCAGATAGGACAGAAACGTTACTGCTGGAATCGGGAGCAGCATTGATTTGTGATGAATAACGTAGAACTGGCGCTGGAAGGAGATGTTTGAGATTTCGACCACCTTGAGCAATCCAAGTGCTACCTCATGCTTTACGGAGGAAGGAGACAAGAAGGTGATCCCAAGCCCCGCCTCAACAGCCGATTTGACCGCACCTGTACTACCAAGCTCCATGATGATATCCAGCCTGGCGGCTTCAATCTGGTGCCGAGCCAGCTCCTCCTCCATCACCTGTCTAGTCCCTGAACCCTGCTCACGCAACACGAACGGATACGCAAGCACCTCCTCTAGACGCACGGTCTCCAGCTCAGCTAACGGATGTCTGGACGGCACAATCAGCTTCAACTCATCCTTCATAATTGGTTCTACAGCCATATCTGTATGCTGGACCGGGGCTTCAATCAACCCGAAGTTCAGCTGGTTCTTCAGGATATCATCCATGATCTGTGTCGTGTTCATGACCTTCATCACAATGCGGATATGGGGGAACTCCTGGCCGAAGGACCCAAGCAGACGAGGAAGCACATACTCACCAATAGTTAGACTCGCTCCTAGCAGCAAACGTCCCTCCAGCATACTGGTGAAGTTCGACATGGATTCGTCAGCCTCCCGCACGAGGTCTATGCTTTTCCTGGCATAGGGGAGCAGTGTTCTCCCTGCCTCGGTTAGCTCAATTCTCTTGCTGGAGCGCTCCAGCAGCTTGGTTCCGAAATGCTCCTCTAATGACTGGATCTGCATAGTGACGGCCGGCTGGGTCATATGCAACGCCTGAGCTGCAGCGGAGAAGCTTCCTCGCTGGGCTACAGTATAGAAAATCTGAAGCTGATGAAAATTCAAAGCTACCGCTCCTTCCTGTGTGTTCTATTGTAACTGAAAACGAGACCATACCACAAAAACAATCCTTCCCTACTGCCCGTAAAATCTTGACTACTCCATTAGCTAAAAAAAAGAACATGCATCATGCAAGTCCCCTCATGCTGCTAGGTAGACAGGCAAAATACTGTTCTTAGGCTCTTACTATCTGCGCTTGCGATTGTTCTTGATTAGGGTCATACGCCGGGAATGACGTAGCCAGGAATAATAGGATTTCAAATCCCTCAGCTCGATCGTCTCCGACATCCGTCCTAGAAATGTCACAATAATCATCTTGTGGAGTGGGTTGCCTGCAATATCTACTTCCCCTGGCAATTCAGCAAATTCCACGACTACGACAATATCCTTATCAATCAGAAATACATCCTGCTCATTGCGGTAATAGGCAGTCATTCTGCCCTGCTTCAGACATTCCCATAGCCACCGGGCAATATGATCCACATCATGCTCGCCACTGACTACGCGATCTGAATACCGCATCTTGGCATGGTTCGTAATCACGATATCTGCTACCTTCTTGTCGCTCACCGCTATGAAAAATGGCTCATATGTACTCCAACGTTGCATTAATTTGTCACGAATGGGTTATCCCCTCCACTAGATAGGTCTTTCTATCTAATTGTTTAACCAATATATTACATCATAAGTCCCGGTTTCACAAGCCAAAAATTCTCAAATTGCATAAAAAAACGGGACTGATCGCCTTATTTCGACGGCAAAAGGTAGTTCAAGCTTCGTGGTTATGCAGTAAATTGCCCAAATAAAAAAACAGCCCAAGGGCTGTTTCCTGAAAGATTGCTGCCATTACATTCCGTAAAAGCTGGTCTCATCCGTAGATTTGCTGTACTCCGTCTTGATCTCATTGCGAAAGGAGCGTTCGACCTTGCGTACATAGGACAGCCTGCGAATGTTTTTGAGCGTATCCTCAGCTCGATCGGCATTCATATACATCACTACATAGTGTAGGCGCTTGGATATGTAGTGCACACTTCCGTATTTCTCAAGATTTCGGGCTGCCTTGACATCGCTCACCCAGATAATATAGCCTGTCCGTTCGGCAAACATGCTTGTCCTCCTCTCCTTGTGCCAGGGGTGAATCCTGCGCCGTAGCGCAGGATCTTAACCACATGAGCATTTGCCTCCGCTCCCGCAGCCGCCTCCCTTAGGTAAGGGGTCGTTGCCAGGAACCTTAATCGTATCCGATACCGAGTAAGCAATCATCTCCGACATTTCATGCAGGAGCTTGTCTAGAGCCTTCTCGGCCTCCTTAAAGCGGGCAACCTCTTCGAATCGTTCGAGCTGTTCCTCGACCTTCTGTACTTCTTCTCTGGCAGCATGATAATTCGGGTGGAAATGGCCAAAGCGCTCCGTCTCCTGAAAGAGCTCCTTCTTCTGTTCCAGCTTGCGCACCCATTCAGCAATGGCCGGGTTCATCTCCACACGTTGCTTCCAGTATAGATAATCCGCCACTTCGGTGGATTCATTGATCATATCGCCCAATTCATAGGCGTATATCAGCACGTCGGTCAGGTTCACCGAATCCAGTTCAACTACGTCCATGAATATTCATCTCACTTCTATGCCTTATTTCTACAGCTTTACTGTAGACTCCTTCATCATATCACATCCGTCTGATATGCAGAAGAGCTTTTCACGGGTCAAAGAGGCAAGAGCAGTTTCATTTCTTTCCAATCTTCCGGAGACAGCACAGCGGGGGTAGAGGTCTTTGCACTCATTGCTCGTTCTTCCGAACCTGGCAAGCCTGAGTAGGGCAATTGCTCAGAAGAATCGTCCGTACGAAACATCCCTGTTACTCTCCAATCGCTCCCCCCTGTAATCGCTTCTGGTAGCCACTCCTGCTTTCCCGTAGTGGTCTCCAAGCCGACCGCACAGTCCCAACGGATCGCCTGCTCCAGCAGTGCCCTAGCTGTGGAAGCATGATAGCTCCGCCACTCCTTATACCAGGATACAGGGACAGCATCCAAGCCCGCATAGTCTCTCTCTAACTCTGGGAGTATGGAATCCGCCTCATAGTAATGCAATGTCCGCCCAGTATACACCAGCCCCGAGCGTGATCCTGGCGAGAAGGCCGCGGCTTCTGCTTCATGAGCCTTTGCTTCATGAGTCTTTACTTCATGTACTTTTACCTGGTGAGCTTGAGTTTTGTCAGTTTCTAGTTCATGAGTTACCGCTCCATAGCCGTCATTCTCAAGCTCTGCAAGAAGCGGAATCTGCTGCGCGGGAGTATCTCCCCCCTGTAAAGCACGACGAGGAGCCAGCCCGATATTGGCCAGTCTGCTGCGCACCCGTTCCTGCTCTCCTCCTGGCACAATAAAATCCAGCTCACCAAGCCTGTGCATGATCCCGCTTAGCTCCGGATCGGCAGCAGCACGTTCCGCATCATCTAACGATTGACATCGCAGGAGGGTGACAGCCTCCAGTGAAGTCCGCGCTACAGTGGCTGTCCACTGTTCCACGGCCAGCTCCACATTTTGCGGTAGATCTGTTGTACTGTATTTCTGCAGGAACAACATCAGCCCGGAAGAGGTCATTCCGCCTTCAATGGCCTCCGCTATTCGCTCTCTACTCAGACGGTATACACACATCACGCCATAGCTAACAGGCTCAGCACAGCATTCCAACCGCCAGCGAGTATGCAGACCGACCTCCGGTGGTACCAGCACCTCAAAATCCGGTTGAATAAAAAAACTACCTTGATCTGATCCTACGGATGAGGTTTCTTCATGCCTATGACCGATTGTATTACACCAACGGAACACCAGAGCGCCACCAACTGCTACTCCCACATCCATGAAGCCAAATTCAGCCAGAGCCAGCATCCATTGCTTTGCCTTGTGTGTAAGCGCGTCTGCCTCCATATGATGAATTCCCGACTGGCTCATCCATGTCTCCAAAGGAGACCAAGCATACCACTGACCATCTGTGAAGCCATCAGCCTGCAATAGCTGCCGAACATGCTGCATGACCGCATCAGCCGCGCCGTAACGCTCCATCACGACAGTCATAAGCTGCTTCTGCGCCTCTCCCAACGTCAATCGGAGCCAGCTTGCCAACCTACGTTCATCCAACTCGTAGGCACCTGTCTTCTTGTCCAGTAGCCCCAAGCTGAGCAACACATCCAGAAGCACGGCAGTATGTACAGGATATATCTCCTGATGGGCGTACTGAAGCCCCAGTCCTTGTAGACCATCTGGCTTAAATGGTGACATCTCGGCAAGCTTGCCTAGAACACGCTTATGGACCGTCCCCTTGGAAGTTAAAGGCACACCGGCAGGCGTCATGCGAGCTAGAACGTGAAGCAGACGATAGATGACCGCCTCCGTCGCTTCAGCAATGACCATTTCTGGCTTTACCGTCTGTCGGATGGCAGTCCCCTCCCTATGGAGCATCGCAGCATAAAGCATCTCAAGTCGCTCAGCAGGTATGTAGAGCAGTCGCTCTCCCCACGTCTTGACCACGGCCTTGAGCCATCCCTTGCGCCGCAGGCCTACAATTGCCGCTCTAGTCTCGGCTCCACTTAGCCGCCCTTTCATGCAGAGCAACGGGTCCTGTTCATTCATAGGCTGCCCGGCAAATACACGGAAGCATTCCATGAGCACAGCCTTCTCCCGTTCCGTACAGGAATCGTCTGCTGCTTGGTGGGCTGCAGGGTCGTTTCGTTCCATGTCTATGCCTCCTTTCGACTATCATGACGTATAGCATATTCATAGCCCTGCTCGATCAAAAACAGCTGCCTTCGAGCCGCAAATTCGCTCTCCTTGCTATCTGCTGTGACGAGCGCATAGAAATAAGCACGGTTATCCTCCGCCTTCGGACGCAAAATCCGCCCTAAGCGCTGGGCCTCCTCCTGTCTGGAGCCATAGCTTCCCGACACTTCAATCGCTAGGGCAGCATCCGGCAAATCCACAGCAAAATTCGCCACCTTCGAGACAATGATGGTATCCAGCTTCCCCATGCGGAAGTCTTCGAACAGACGGACACGTTCAGACTGAGCCATAGATCCACTAATGAGAGGTGCCCCAAGCTCATTGGACAATGCCTTGAGCTGATCAAGGTATTGTCCAATGACGATGGCCGGTTTGCCAGCATGCTGCTGTAGCAGTGCCCGTACCGTATCCAGCTTGGCCGGATTCTCGGCAGCGATCCTATAGCGATCCTTCCCTTCTGCCAGGATATACTGCTGAGCGCACGGCTCCGTCATGGGAATGCGTACTTCCACACACTCCACCTTGGCAATCCAGCCTTGTGACTCCAGTTGCTTCCATGGCATGTCATAGCGTTTGGGACCGACCAGCGAGAAGACGTCACGTTCACAGCCATCCTCCCGTACGAGGGTAGCCGTCAACCCTAGTCTTCTGGTGGCCTGAATATCCGCCGTAGCACGGAATACCGGTGCCGGGAGCAAATGGACCTCATCATAAATAATCAAGCCCCAGTCCCGCTCACTGAGCAGCTTCATATGCTCAAATGCAGCATCCTTGGAGCGACGGTGCGTAAGAATCTGATAAGTCGCTACAGTTACAGGACGCACCTGCTTGCGTTGACCGGAATACTCGCCGATCTCATCACCCGGAATATTCGTCTTGTTCTTTAATTCATCAATCCACTGTCGTACCGAGGTCGTGTTCGAGGTCAGTATGAGCGCTTCACATTGCAATCGTTCCAGCACAGCCATCCCGATCACGGTCTTTCCTGCGCCACAGGGAAGGACCAGCACACCGTTACCTCCGACACCCCCCGTCCCCTCGAAGGCTTCCACGGCTTGCTTCTGATAGTCCCTAAGCTCAAGTGTTGCTCCTCCTCCTCCAAGTTGAAAAGAAAGACTTGTCCCCTCGTGATACCCTACCAGATCCTGAACAGGATATCCCAGGCGTGTAAGCTCTTGCTTCAGCAGCCCACGATAGTGCAAGGGAACAACAGCAAAGGATGGGTCACCATTACTTGATGAATCAGAGATAGACCACTCCAATTGGTAGCGCTCCAGGTCCTGACGCTCCTTGATGAATCTGTATATCTTCGAGTCATTACATTGCAGGAGTAATTCTCCGGCGCTTCCCTGCATCAATATCAACTGTCCATATCGTGATATGTAATTCCTGATGTCCGCCTGCAGCAATGCGGGAATCTCCCATCTGGAGAAGGTATTTAGACTATCGAGCACCTGATCAGACGTCCATCCCATGGATGCTGCGTGCCATAGAGACAGCGGGGTGATCCGGTATGTATGGAACGGGGCAGGGCTTTTGACAAGCTCGGCATAGAGCTGTAGCTGACTTCGTGCCTCATCGGATGCCGATAGCCCCATCTCAAGCAATACTGTGAAATCACGCTGCACGATGCAAGGCTTATCCTCCCTCATATGTACCTCCTGTTAACAATAAAATATTGACTTATAAGAAGAAGCAGTATATCCAGATACCCTATAACGGTATGGCCAATCATACACAAGAAGCCCAACCTGAACATCAGGTTGAACTTCCGTGGCTACCGCATGTGTGATGGTACGTCGGTCCTTAATGGAAATGCTGCTCCGATATTTTACTCAATGCTTCTCCTGCATTATCCGCGAAAATATCACGGACTGCTAGGTCGCCGATAGAGACAATGCCAATGAGACGGTCCCCATCTGTGACGGGAACACGGCGGATAGCTTGATCCGCCATTAGCTCTGCAGCTTCATCCACGGTCATGTCCTGAGAGGCGGTGCGGATTCCTGTGGTCATTATGCGCTCCACACTTGCAGAGCCGGGATGCTTGTCTGCATAGCCACGGATGACCAGATCTCGGTCTGTCACCACACCTACCAATCGACGCCCTGCATCACTGTCGACGACAGGAATAAATCCGGTATCATGATCACGCATCTTCACAGCCACCTCAAAAATATCATCGTTTGGAGTCGCTGTTACACAGTCCTTGGTCATTACTTCTTGAATTTTCTTCATCAGGGATACCCTCCTTTCGTTCAGTAGCGTATCCATTTGACGATGAAGTCATTCGTGCTTATGAAGATACTCTCTTGCAAAGCTAGTGGCCATCGCTATGAACAGCTGGACTCCGCCCAGCATGACATCCTCATCAAAATCGAATTTGGGGTGATGATGTGGAAAGGAAGCACCCTTATCCGGGTTGCCTGCTCCTACGAACATGAAGCAACCGGGCAACTGCTGCAAATAATAAGCAAAGTCCTCAGCTGGCATGATCTTGGGCGTCTCCTGGACCTGCTCTGCACCGAATATGGAGGTAGCCTCGCGGAAGAAGCGAGCAGCTTCTTCTTTATCATTTACTACCGGCGGATAGCCCATGATATATTTAATTTCAGACGTCGTATTATAAGCTGCTGTGATCTGCTCTGTGAGCGTATGTAGCCTTTCTTTCATCAAAGCCCGGGTATGCTCATCGAATGTCCGTACCGTACCGCTCAGCTGACAGCGCTCGGCAATCACATTCTGCGCAGCACCGCCTTGGATCGTACCGATGGTAAGCACTCCAGGCTGCAGCGGATCGATGGAACGACTGACAACGCTCTGAAGCTGCATAACGAGTGCTGCCCCGGCCACTACCGTATCATTCGTGTGCTGCGGCATGCCACCATGACCGCCTTTTCCATGAATATCGATATAAAAGTCATCCGCCGCCGCCATCATGGCTCCTTCACAGCTGGCCGCCGTTCCCTTAGGCAACGGAGTCCACAGATGAATTCCGTAGATGGCATCTACACCGTCCAGCGCACCATCCTTAATGACCTGAAGTGCCCCGCCAGGAAGCAGCTCCTCGGCAGGCTGGAACAGGCAGCGGATCTCTCCTGCCAGCTCATGACGATGCTGCGCGAAGTAACGAGCCGTTCCTAGCAGCATAGCTGTATGCCCATCATGTCCACATGCATGCATAGCTCCGTCTACGGTTGAACGGTACTCGCAATCCTTCTCATCCTGAATCGGCAGAGCATCCATATCGGCTCGAAGCATCACGACAGGCCCTGGTCGATCCCCGCGAATGATCCCGATGACCCCATGTCCTCCAACATGCTCGCGTACTTCAATCCCCCACTCCTGCAGATGTGTTGCCACAAAGGCTGCTGTCCTGCTTTCGTGAAAAGACACCTCAGGATGTCTGTGCAAATGTCTTCGCCAACTGACCATCTGCTCCTGCAAACCCTCAAAGCCCGCTAGTTCTGTCATGCTACGTTCCTCCTTGATCCACTCTTCCTCGCTCTTATGTATGTTTCATGTGCTAGCTGCGCCTTGGCAGCTTTTCTTTCATCCTATTGTACCAGAACATTCAAGCTTCTGATACCTAGCACAGCACAACCTACTACGCACAGGCAGACTAGCCTTAATACGCTTGCAGAAGCCCCCCAAAAATACTATGATGGTAAAGAATACATGAGCGCTCGGCAAGTAAGGTCGAGGCGTTCACCAAGGGGTAGCTAAGATGACACAAACGAAACCGGTGCGACGTAGAGGTACGCCCGATTTCCAACTGCTAATACTGACATTACTGCTGGTCGGTTTCGGCGTAATCATGGTATTCAGTTCCAGTTCGAGCGTTGCCCTACTGAACGAAAAATACAACAACGACGCACTCTATTTTGCAAAGCGCCAGGCGGGATTCGCTGTGTTAGGCCTTTTCGTGATGCTTGTTGCCATGAACATCAGAATGGAGAAATATAAGAAGCTATTTGTACCTTTATTCTTTGTTACTGTTCTTCTACTGATACTAGTATTGTTCATGAGTAAGCTGAACGGGGCCAAAAGCTGGTTCAACCTGGGATTATTCGGCGTACAGCCTACTGAGCTTGCCAAAATCTCGATTATCCTCTACCTATCGGCATTGATCGCCAAGAAAGGTGAGAAATTTCGAGATCTCCGTACAGGCTACATACCTGTAATGGTCATTGTAGGCTTCGTGGCGGGTCTGATTATGCTCCAGCCGGATTTAGGGTCCTGCTTCATACTGGTAGCAACCTGTGGACTGATTATCTATACTGGCGGAGCCAGTCTCAAGCATATTGTAGGTTCTGTACTGTTGTTCGTTCTAGGGGCAGGAATCGTGTTTGGAGCCGGGTCACTCCTTAGCTCGCTGACTCCTGATGATCAGCCGGGCGGTGGCACTAATTATAAGGTGGGACGGATCGAAGCCTTCCTTGACCCGAAAAAAGACCAACAGGGCTCAGGCTATAATTTGCTGCAATCGCTAAGAGCCATCGGTGAGGGTGGCGTGACAGGCTCTGGATTTGGACAAGGCATCGTCAAGCTGCATTATCTCCCGAATCCGTTCAATGACTTTATTTTCTCAGTCATCGGTGAAGAGCTCGGCTTTATTGGGACTACGGTATTTCTGCTCCTATATCTGTACTTCATCTGGCGAGGTATGCTTGTAGCCTTGCGATGCCATGATTCGTTCGGCACCCTTGTCGGCACTGGTATTATGGGACTGATTGCGATTCAAGCCTTCATTAACATCGGCGGCGTTACCCAGACAATCCCGATGACAGGTGTTACCTTGCCGTTCATCAGCTATGGGGGGTCATCATTGCTTGTCATGATGCTATCTATGGGGATCATGCTTAGTATTTCTCGGGAGAACTCCAGGCAAGGTATACAAGAACGGACAACCGGGGTACAAATTCGGACACAGACTCCTTCTACACCGTTTGAGCGTAAGCGGGCTAATCGTTCACGCTAGTTCATTGAACTACACCTTTCTCCAAAAAAAGACTGGCGGATCGCTAATCCGTCAGTCTTTTTTTTCGATTCAGCCCGCATGTTACACAATTACAATGTCTCAGTTACTAGTTGGTGCTATCATGTAGCCCTTGTAGCATATGCTCCTAATTCACAGCTCAGGAACACTGTATGCCAATTAGAGTTCATCTTCCTTGTTGAATACTACGCCTTCCACCTTGACGTTAACCTCGACAACCTTGAGGCCCGTCATAGTCTCCACCGCTTCCCGTACATTCTGCTGGAGCATGCGGCAGACCTCGTGGATCGGTGTTTCATAGAGAACCATGATGCGGAGATCAATGGCGGCTTCCAGCTGACCGACTTCAACAGTCACGCCTTTTTGAACATTTTTGCCGCTTAATCTTTTAGCCCATCCATCAGACAGCCCCCCCGACATTGCAGCAATGCCAGGCGTCTCCAGCGCAGCAAGTCCTGCGATTTTTGCGACGACATCGTTGGATACTCGGATACTTCCGCTCTCTAATTGCAGTTGTTCTGCCATGCCACACATCCCCCTTCACTTCATACTCGTATTGTAAATCCTTCCCCACTGCAAATGCAAACCTTGTTATGCATCTCTTCATGAATATTTGGAGAGCCTATCCTCGTACATCCTTTTCGGAGGATGTCGTTTTGGAATCGTTTATTTTCTATGTCGTTTTGGTTATATTAATTAAGCAACCATTTACATATGGAAGATTCATCTATATCAAACGAGGTGTACACAACATGTCCAAGCCGTTGTATCCCATTCTTCTCATCGCTTTTTTCCTGCTGAGCGCTATTGGCCATTACGCGGGATGGAGTCCCATTATCCAGTTTATCCTGTCTGCCGCATCCGTAATCCTGGTAGCGGGCTTCCTGGGCAAAGCAACCGAAAGTGTAGCCCACTACGCAGGCCAACGACTGGGAGGATTTCTGAATGCCACCTTCGGTAATGCCGCCGAATTGATTATTGCCATCTTCCTGATTCGTGAAGGTCTGTATGATATGGTAAAAGCAAGTCTCACGGGCTCCATCATCGGCAATCTGCTGCTTGTGCTGGGTGCCAGCTTGTTCGCAGGCGGCTTGAAGCACAAGATTCAGAATTACAACGTTTCACTGGCTGGGCTGAGTGGCTCTCTGATGATGGTGGCGGTCATTTCGCTTTTCATCCCAGCTGTATTTCTGAAGACACACTCCATTACGGATCAGGACACTGACACCCTTAGTCTGATCGTAGCAGGTGTATTGATTGTGGCTTATCTTGCCTGGCTGCTCTTCTCCATGATTACTCATAAGGATTATTTATCGGATGTGACGGATCAGAAGGATGAGGAGCTCCCTCATGAGCACGCACCTGCCTGGAGCAAGCGAACCTCCATTATCTATCTGGTCATTGCCACGATTATGGTTGCCTTCGTCAGTGAATGGCTGGTCGGCACGCTGGAGACGTTCACCACACAGTTCGGCTTGAGCGAATTGTTCGTGGGAGCCTTCCTGGTCGCGATCATTGGAAATGCTGCTGAGCATAGCGCAGCCATCATGCTCGCCATGAAGAATAAAATCGGGGCAGCTGTAGAGATTGCTGTCGGTAGTAGTCTGCAAATTGCTTTATTTGTGGCTCCGGTCCTGATCTTCGTCAGTTATTTCATGGGAAATACCATGGATATTGTGTTCACTACCATTGAGCTCGTTGCTATTGGGGTATCAGTATTCATTGCCAAATCCATTACGCAGGATGGATCAACTAACTGGTATGAGGGACTGATGCTGCTAGCGGTCTACTTCATTCTTGGCGTATCCTTCTATCTGGTATAACGAGGATGACCACGAGTGGGCTGCTTCTCTCATTAGGTAACTATAAGAAAGGCAGCTCTCAAGAAATAGAGAACTGCCTTTCTTATAGTCTGGAGCCAAGACCTCAAAAAAAGCATGCAGGTATGATCCGCATGCTCCTGTATCGCTTCAGCAGCTTCAAAGCTACTCTTCTTTGTTGTTCATTGCTTCATACAGAAGAGCCAAATTGCGTTCCAGCTTGCTCACCAACTGTTTGCCCGCATGCTCTGGAAGAAGTCCTGCACGAACAGCAAAGTCTACCTCCTTGGAAAAACCATACATTTGGGTATCCAGAACTTCCTCATAGAGAGGGCAGTAACGGGTAGCCAGATTCTCCATCTGTACTTCAATAAGCTTCTGTATTTTATCCGCATCTTCCTGAAGAAGACTGATTGCTTTCAGGTGTAGCTGCTCTTGCAAATCAGATGAAGTCACATTCTTCCCCCCTCTGTCTTGGTATAACCTAAAGACATCCTGTCTTTAATATTAGACGAATTCAGGCGCCAATACAAGAACCTCTGCTTAAAAAACGTCCCACAATATCAGCACAGGCGGGGAAAAGCACAGTAAGCAGTACTTTCATAGGCACTGAATTTTATTCAGCTTGCATCATGCCAGCCCGTTGCACACCGAATTTAGGAACGGATATTTCCCTAATCCATTGAGGTTCATGAGCTGTCCGAGACATTCATTCCCAGTATCATTCTTCTATCACTAAAACAGGTGCCGCCCTATAAGGACGACACCCGCAATGCATTAATCAACTGATGCTGTTCACACAGATCGATTCTGATCGATCTAATCAGTCACGACTTGAATTTCCATGCCGTGCTTGGCAAATACCTCTGCCATAGCCTTCTTAGCCTCATCTGCATCTGGTCCGTGCACATGGAGCTCGTAGCTGTGGCTATTCACCAGCGTGGTGAACAATCCCAGAATACTCTTCACATCAATGTACTTGTTGTCCGAATGAAGCACGATGGACGATGTGAACTTACCTGCGGTCTGGGCGATTTCTACTACTGCTGCATTGTTACTGGACATATGAATCCCTCCGATTTAACTGGATTACCTTGTTGTATCATATGATTTATTACTCCATTCATGATACATTGAATCCGCTTTCTCAGCAAGAAGTTAATCCTATTTCAGCTGCTCCGGATTCAAGCACTCCAATTCTGGAAGCACGAAGATACCATCCTTGCGAATCAGGACATCGTCAAAATAGATCTCCCCTCCGCCGTATTCAGGACGTTGAATGAACACCAGATCCCAGTGAATGGAGGAACGGTTGCCATTATCAGCCTCTTCATAGGCCTGACCTGGTGTGAAGTGCAGACTTCCGGCGATCTTCTCGTCGAATAGGATATCCTTCATTGGTGTCAAAATGTACGGATTGAAGCCAATCGCGAATTCACCAATGTAACGTGCTCCTTCATCTGAATCCAGGATTTCATTCAGCTTGCTGCTGTTGTTACTCTCCGCTTCAACAATTTTTCCGTTCTCGAACCGGAATTTCACGTTATCAAAAGTCACACCGTTGTATAGAGTCGGTGTATTGTAGCTGATCGTACCGTTAACCGAATCACGAACAGGAGCAGAATAGACCTCTCCATCAGGGATATTGCGCTTGCCTGAGCACTTGATGGCGCCGATATCTTTGATTGAGAAGGATAGGTCTGTTCCCGGTCCGGTAATACGCACCTTGTCTGTACGTCTCATCAGGTCAGCAAGCGCATCCTGAGCCTTATCCATCTTGGCATAATCCAGCGTGCATACATCGAAGTAGAAGTCCTCAAAGGCTTCTGTGCTTGTATTCGCCAGTTGGGACATACTTGCGTTAGGGTAACGAAGAACGACCCATTTGGTATGCTTGACACGCTGTTCACTATGTATCGGATGCGAATACAGTGAGTTGTACAGCTTCATCTTGTCCTCTGGGACATCGGACAGCTCATTCACATTTTCGCCTGCGCGAATACCAATGTATCCGTCCATTTGCTTCATACGCTCTAGGTCCAACTGTGCCCATGTCTCAATCTGCTCGCGATTGGCATTGCGCAGCATAACTCGTTGCACCCTGCGATCAGTCAGCTCAACGAAGGCATTTCCCCCACGCTTAGCTATTTCCTCGATGATGGCGTTAAGCAGGTCCCGCTCAGAACCAATCATCTCTACCAAAATATTCTCGCCTGGCTGAACATCAACAGAATAGCCGACTAGTGTTTCTGCCAATTTTAAAACTCTTGGGTCCTTCATTAGCTCTCTCCTCTATGCTTGCTTTGTCCATTCCTAAGCATTTTGCAGCAATCCATTCACAGCTCTCACCAATGATGTGATCCCCACAAAATGCACATTTGAACACAGGTTAATTCTTCATTATTATTGTATCACGTTCTTTCACACAACTTAATACCCTTCAAAAAAAACATCCGTCACCAGCGCCTCTCCCTGCTCAGGATCATTCTTATAGCTGAGCTTCGTCTCGGAGGACAGGCGCAAGGGCAGGCTGGTCGCCTTGTCAATGGTCATATGATAGACGGCCCGCACCTCGGCATCCTTCAGTCTACCCAGCATCTCGCTCTGCTCCTGCTTACGGGTGTGCTGAATCTCCTGACGCAGCTTATCCTTGTGAGCGGTGGCCACTGCATCCATTTGCTGCAGCTGCTTCAGGTAATGGGTCTCCATACCCTCCATCTCCGTAGTCAATTCATCGCGCAGCATTTGCTTGGCATCGGCTGGAGTCAATTCAATTCGGAGCATTCTGACACCTCGGGGAGAACCGCTTTCCAATGATACCAGCTTGTTGTATCGATCCAACTGACTTAGCTGATGAAAGGGATTGAATCGGCCGACTGTGCCGTCCCATTCCCTGCTGCCTAAGGAATTCAACTGCCACTTACCTTGCGCACGCCGCATCGTTGACTTTTGTCCTCCCTTTTTTTCAGTAGAGAACAGCTTTTTCTCAGCAGACATCCCATTTCCGGGGGCAAGCATTGCTTCCTCCGAAGGCAGTAATGTCCGAATCTCGACGATTTCATGCTCACGCAATGAACCCTCATAATGAATCTGCTGCTCAAACAAACTGCTATTAGACCGCCTAATCGCGGCCATCCCGCGGAAGCTCATATGTTCCTTGCCAGCAACGCCAGCCGAAGCCATTCTGTACAGCTCCTGTGGTGTATGGCGCTGATCTGCATTCAAGCAGCCCCCTGCCAGAAGAGTACAGATAATGATCATTGCGCATACTCGCCATCCTCGCATACCTACCGCCTCCCCAAATTCTAGGTTCAGCACAATAGGCTTCCCTACTCGCCCCGCTTGTATTCAGAATTACAGTCTACAAGACTGCCTGCTAATAGAGTCCTGACAGGATAGTGAGAGGAATTGGCCCTTGGAACGAGATTTCAGCCGCCATAGCGACAAAAAAGCTCTCCTGCTTGCAGCCGTAGTGGCAATGAGCTCAGGAGAGCCTACTGTTCATGATGCTTATTCGATTCCAATACCTGTGCGCCTGCCGCATATTATTCGATCTGACCCATAAGCTCAGCGTCCACGGTCTCAAGCACCGTACGGTTACGCCCCTGCTTCTTGGCATCATACAAGGCCATATCTGCTCTATAGAACAGCTTCTCTATGCTGACCTGATCATCCAGCCAGCTCCATTCGGCAATGCCGCAGGAGATGGTAACGGACGGATCGGTCTCTCCTGGCACCCTCTTGCGAATCGTCTCAGCCACCTGAAGGGCCTGATAAACGCCTAGCTGAGGCAAGTAGATGGCTAGCTCCTCACCACCCCATCGGGCACTGAGATCCTCGACGCGGACACTATCCTTGATGATTCTGCTGACAATCTTCAGCACCTCGTCACCCTTCTGATGTCCGAACGTATCGTTGACTCTCTTGAATTGATCGATATCAATGAGAATGAGAGAGCCGCAGAAATCCTCCTGCTGGTGCTCCTGAATGACCTTGTCCAGGTAATGACGTACGTGCAATCCTGTCAGCATATCCATATTAGCCAATCGCCTCACCTGTGCATGCAAGGAAGCGTTCATGAGCGCAAGTCCGATGTGCGTTGAGAACATTTGGAGCAATTTATAGTTATTATAGGAGAAATAATAAGGCTGTGTATGCGTCAGCATGATCGAGCCCCGGACCTTGCCGCTCATGAGCAACGGAACACCAATCATGGATTTCGACCCCGTCTCGTTCATTAGCTCGGATACAATCGCAGACTCCTTGCTATAGTCGGATACGATAACAGGTTCACCAGTACTCTGGATATGGCCTGAAAATCCTGAATCTCCATATAAAACTCTATTTTCAAAAGCCCTCACGTTACAGCCAATGATCGTCGAGTGTTCTCCATTCTCTTCAAGCTGCACAATACAGCAATTCTCGGCCTGAAAAATAGACATGAGCTCGAAGATGGCAAAATGAACGATATCGGTAAGCTGAAGGCTCTGATTCAGACGTTGGACCAACTCGTTGATCAATCTGAGCTCCTGGATAAGCAGGTTGGACTGCTCCAGCAGGTTAGCGTTCTCAAAGGCTACTCCGGCTGTATCCGCCATCATGGTAATCAGGCTGATATCCATTTCGCTCATTTCCTTCTGTCCCGGAGGCAGCTGCAAATGCACAACACCATATGTGCCCTGCTTTCCTTTCAAAGGAATGCCAAGCTCAGTAATCTCCCGACCATCCATCTGACCCACTGCAGGCTGGCCGCTAACAAAGGCCTTCACGCTGACATTGCTGCTCTTCTGATCCAGCAGTAGCTGCTTGACCCGCAGATTGAGATTCTGTCTCTCCTGAGCCATATACAATGTAATCTCCACATCGGGGAACATGTCCGATATACTGTCGAATACCTCATCCAGCACAGCATCAACCTCAATCTTATCATGCATGCGCTTCACCAATTGGAGTAGAATAGACGGTGTCTTGGACGGTCCGCCCATCGCATTCTTGGAGTGCAGGAGATCTGCGATGAACAGACTCTCGAATTTCTGATAGAACACGCTACGGTAATGTAGCGCGGCCGTCTGAAGTAAGTCCATACTAGGACCGGAACCAATGTTAGTCTCCTGAGCTGGTGCCTTGAAGAGCAGAACAGCAAACAGATCATGGTGAACCTGAGAAAATAAAGGAACACCGCAGACAACATAGCGACTGCCCCCCGGGGATTCCTCAATCGTGCGCTCACATGCACCGGAACTCAGTACTCTTGACGCACAGGATTGATACACCTCGTTTTCCCATACACCAGCAATCTGTACACATCCAGTGTTAAATATGGCTGTGGAGAATTTTCGTAGCCACTCTAATCCTTCGGACTGCCTAATCCAGTCTGTATATGCGGTGAGCAGCAGATTATCAATGTAAGGAAAATCCAAAGGCGTAATGTCCATGTTTTGCAGCCAAGAAAGAAAATCCGGGCATTGCGCGTCTAACAGCGGCTTTATTGGATTGGTCTTGTTACTCACGAGGACGTTGTCATCCGCTGATGGAAATTCTGACATATCGGGCGCTCCTTCACAGCAATGATATAACCCTCCTCCTGTACAAAATCTCAACAGAAAGCTGGATATCTTGTACAACCCCTTCTAGCGCAATTCTGAAAGGCATCTAACACGAAGACGCAATCGAGGAATGTAGACATGCTCTATTTTACTCCTTTCCCTTCGCATTTGCATCCATTTTTCAGTGAATCGACCTAAATTTTTAGTCCATTAGACCTATCGACATTTTTTGACGTTTTCTTTTTTTTATTTCCTTGACATTGCCACTATATTTCATATAATATTTATTGTTGATAAAGACTGGGTGGTATACATTACTACTCCGGTCTTAAATTTGGGCGAAACGGTTGTGTCACCCTCATCTGTTGTGTTGCTGACAGGACAGCGGCTGAACTTTCCTGACAGTTGTGCATGATCTGATTTACATGCCAGACACTCTAGAGCGCAAAGAGAGCCCGACTCAAATTTAATTATGAAGGAGTTAACTCTATAATGGCACGTTACACTGGTCCTAAATTTAAATTAAGCCGTCGTCTCGGAATCTCTCTGAGCGGCACTGGTAAAGAACTGAAACGCCCTTTCCCACCGGGACAACATGGTCCTAACCAACGCAGAAAAATGAGCAACTACGGTATGCAGCTGCAAGAAAAGCAAAAGCTGCGTCACATGTACGGTCTGGGCGAGAAGCAATTCCGCACACTGTTCAACAGAGCTCAAAATATGCAAGGTATTGCTGGTGAGAACTTCATGTTCCTGCTGGAAAGCCGTCTGGACAACCTGGTATACCGTCTTGGTTTTGCGAACTCCCGTGCGGGTTCCCGTCAATTGGTATCCCATGGTCACGTGACTGTGAATGGCAAAAAAGTAGACATCGCTTCTTACCAAGTATCTCCTGGTGATGTAATCGGTCTTCGTGAAAAAAGCCGCACAATGACTTCCATCAAGGAAGCATTGGAGAACCGTACACACTTGGCTTCTTACCTGGAATACAACGATGCTGCATTCGAAGGTAAATACATTCGTTTGCCAGAGCGTGCTGAGCTGTCCCAAGACATCGATGAGAAGCAAATCGTCGAGTTCTACAACCGTTAATCTGTAGCTAGAATTACCGAAAGGAGAGTCTCGAGAGCGAATTTAGCTCTTTGAGGTTCTCCTTTTTTCGCATTTATGAATTTTGTACTACTGCATTACATCAAATTTTACATATTTCCATGCCTTTTTTCCAATTATTAGCGTTCTTGAATCATCAGTTTTTCAAAAGACAGGCTTATCTGCTTATGGGTTGAACCCATGTTTTTGTGCTATAATAGTGCCTGTTAAAAGGAGGAAGACTTGATGACTGATGAGAACAAAAAAGCCCCTAAACGTCAAGTATCCCGTTGGAGGACATTTTTCCGCGGGCTGGGCATAACCATGAAATGGCTATTCGTTCTAGCCTTCATGGGCATCCTGTTTGTCGGTGGAGCCGTATCAGGCTACGTCGCTTCCATCGTTAAGGATGAGCCAGTGCGTTCTAGGGCCATGATCGAGCAGAAGGTAGGCGAAAATGCGATTACCGGCTTCGCATATTTCAATGACGGCTCACCGATCGGACAGCTTCGTACGGAGGAGGACAGGCGCCCTGTCAGTCTGGACCAGATTCCTCAGACAGTCATTGATTCTGTCATTGCTATCGAAGACAATCGCTTTTATGAACATAAAGGTGTAGATATCTCTGGAACACTTCGCGCCGTTAAGCAAAAGGTGCTGAATGAATCAGTCCAGACAGGTGGTAGTACACTGACCCAGCAATTGGCCCGTCGAGTCTTTCTGAGTCTCGACAAGACCGAGGACCGCAAGGTGAAGGAAATTCTGCTCTCCCTGCGCCTGGAGCGCTTCATGACGAAGGATCAGATTATCACCGCATATTTGAATAAGGTCCCTTACGGCAAGGGCTCCAATGGCTATAATGTATTCGGTATCAAAGCAGCTTCCAAGGGTATTTTCAATATTAATGATCTGAAGGAGCTTAATGTCGCTCAGACGGCTTATCTGGCAGGTCTGCCGCAGCTTCCAACTACATACTCCGCCTTCAATAGTAAAGGTGAATTTGTAGAAGGGAATTTCAATAAGGCGATGAATCGACAGAAGCTCGTTCTGAGCCGGATGCTGCAGGAGAATAAGATTACACAAGCTCAGTATCAGGAAGCACTGGCCTTTGACGTTAAAGGCTCGCTAGCCAAACGCACCGTCAAGGCATATAACACCTATCCTTATCTAATGATGGAAACGGAGCGTCAAGCAGCACAAGTGCTGATGTCTGTCATGAATAATTCCGAGCAGACCACGAATGCAGACATGCAAGGTAATAACAGTGAGCGTCTGCAGGATGCCATGGACCAGCTCCGCACAGGTGGCTATCGAGTCTATACCACAATTGACAAGACGGTGTATAAGGCGATGCATACGATCTCGGAGAATGCCAACAACTTCTCTCCGACAAGCAAGACCAAAGGAATGGAGCAGACAGCAGCCATCCTCATCGATCATAAGACGGGAGCTATTCTGGGAATGATCGAGGGGCGGGATTTCAACGAGGAACAGATGAACTATGCCACGCAGATGGTCCGACAGCCAGGATCAGCAATGAAGCCCATTGCGGCCTATCTACCGGCTCTGGATAGTGGAGCAGTTCAGCCTGGGAGTGTCCTTGATGATGCCCCTATTATTCTGAAGAACAGCTCGAACAGCTATCATATTCCGAAGAACTCTAACAATCGTTATGAAGGCTTGGTGACAGCTCGTTATGCGTTGAATAAGTCGATGAATACCGTGGCGCTGAAGATCTTCAACGAGAAGGTCGGCATTAAGGATGCCTGGGATTTTGCCAAGAAGCTCGGCATCACAACCATAGAGGATAGCGATTATCAGGCACAGACCGGCGTACTGGGCGGCATGAAGTATGGAGTGACCGTTGAGGAGCTAACGAATGCCTATGGTGCGATTGCCAACGGCGGTCAATTCAACGATGCCTACATGATTGCCAAGATTGTCGACTCTAACGGGAATGTTGTATACAAGAAGGATCACGAGCCTGTTCGCGTCTTCTCACCGCAGACAGCCTATCTGATGACGGATATGCTGAGAACTGTTGTGACTGAGGGTACCGGTGGTCTTGTGAAGCGCAACTTCAAGCACAGTAATATTCCGATTGTAGGCAAGACCGGGACGACACAATCCTATACAGATGTGTGGTTCGAAGGCTTTACACCAGATGTCACTCTCGGCGTCTGGGTCGGATACAAATATCAGGAGCACAAGCTGGAGACGACAGCACAGAAGGAACGTGCTCGCCGACTATGGGCCCAGATTATGAATGAAGTTGTTGAGCAGCGTCCTGAGCTGTTTACTACCAAATCATTCCCTGCTCCGGACGGGATCGTAACCAGAACCGTATCGGCATACAGCGGCAAGATTCCGACGGCTATGACAGATCGATTTGTGACTGACAAATTCAACAGTAAATTCGTGCCCAAGGAACGTGACGATGGTATTTCGAGAGCGAAATACATCACCTTTAATGGTGTCAATTACATCCCTAGAGATGGCACTCCTGACGATATGCTGAAGGAACGTACAGTAATCAAGCGTGAAAAGCCAATCTCGGAGCTGATTAAGGAGCTTCAGAAGGCCTTACCTTATGTCAAAGGGAGCAGAGATATCTCCTATTATCTGCCACAGGATGCTACGGCGGATATGCCGACCGATGTCGACCCGAGATCAGATGACGGCAGTGATCCATCCCCTCCATCCAATGTAAGTGCAGGAACGAAGGACGGGAATGCCATCATTACGTTCAGTGCAAGTCCGAATAAGGATGTTGTAGGCTATCGTCTCTACCGGTCTACAGGCGGGGATTTCAGACTTCAAGGTAAAGTCGTCATGGCAGATGCCAGCAAGGTGTTCACGGCAGGCACAGGCAGCTATTATGTTACGGCTGTAGATGTCGCTGGTCGAGAATCTGCACCTAGCGCTACTGTTACTGCAGGTGCTGCTCCACCGCCTGACAACACGCCGCCAGACGAGACTGGTGAGCCTGTAATGCCTGCAGGACCACCTTCAGCTCCAGCAGCACCACAAGTGCAACCAACGGATAATGGAGTCGTCCTGTCCTGGCAGGCAAATGCCTCGGCGGAAGGTATTCAAGGCTATAACATTTACTACAGCGAAGAAGGCAAGGATGCCTTTAATTTCTTAGGTACCGCTCAGAGTACCCATTTCAATTACAACTCACATAGTCTGAATAAGGGCTCATTCCGGATTAGTGCCATCAACGCTGCTGGTGAATCAGGCCTATCTCCTGCCACAAAGGCTCCCTGATCTCCGATGTACAGTTAGCTAATCATGGGCTAGTAATGACTTACTAATCAGTTAGTGATGAGCTAATATGGTCTTGCTGAAACAGTCGAGAGCCCCAGTTGTTGATTGAATGTAAAAAAGAAACCTCTCCTTGATTTGAAATGGTTGTGCATAACTCCATTTCATCACAGGACGGTTTCTTTTTTTATAGATGATAGAATTTATAAGCAGTCATATCAATCCTCGATGGTCGATAGATCACCTGTAGGCAGGTTTAGCTCCCAGGCCTTGAGTACACGCCGCATAATCTTGCCAGAGCGCGTCTTGGGCAGCTTTTCCCTGAATTCAATCTCACGGGGAGCCGCATGCGCTGAGAGGCCCTCTTTGACAAATTGATAAATCTCAGCCTTCAGCTCTTCTGTCGCTGCATAGCCCTCGCGCAAAGCCACAAACGCTTTAATTAATTCTCCCCGGACGGGGTCCGGCTTGCCGATCACCCCAGCCTCTGCAACCGCAGGATGCTCTACCAGCTTGCTCTCTACCTCGAAGGGGCCGATCCGTTCCCCCGAGGAGTTGATCACATCATCAATTCGCCCCTGGAACCAGAAATATCCGTCTTCGTCCATATAGGCAGAATCTCCAGATACGTACCAGCCCTCAAAACGGAAATATTCCTGATACTTATCCGGGTTATTCCAGATCGCTTTCATCATGGAGGGCCATGGGGTTCGAATCGCCAGATGTCCCATATGATTCGGTGGGAGCCTGTTCCCCTGTTCATCCAGAATAGCAGCCTCAATCCCTGGTAGCGGCTTACCCATAGAGCCGGGTCTGATCGCCATCTCCGGGTAGTTGCATATGAGCTGGCCTCCCGTCTCCGTCATCCACCAGGTGTCGTGTATGCGCTGGCCATAAGCCTTCCAGCCCCAACGGACGACCTCCGGGTTCAGTGGCTCTCCGACGGACATGACATGCCGCAGAGAGGTCAGATCATATTTATCAAGAATATCTGTACTTGCACCCATCAGCATACGAAAAGCGGTCGGTGCACTGTACCATACCGTAACCTGATAGCGTTCAATCGTGCGGTACCATTGCTGCGGATTAAAGCGTCCCCCCCGAATGACATTGGTTGCCCCATTAAGCCAGGGGGCGAAGATACCATAAGAGGTTCCTGTCACCCACCCTGGATCAGCTGTGCACCAGTAGATGTCATCCTCACGCAGATCAAGCACCTGTCTGCCCGTGTAGTAGTGCTGAATCATGGCATCCTGGACATGGTACACTCCCTTCGGCTTGCCAGTCGAGCCAGAGGTGTAGTGAATGATCAACCCGTCCTCCCGATCCAGCCACTCTGGCTCCAGCTCATAGGAGGCCTCTCCCATCTCGCGCTTCCAGTCAATGAGTCCATCCCCTGTATTTACGCCATCTCCTACTACAAAAATATGCTTCAGGTGCGGCAGTTCCTCGCGCCGAATACGCGGTAACAGCTCTGGTGTCGTTATAATCGCAACTGCGGAGCTATCCTCCAGACGATCCCTGACAGCCGTCTCCATGAACGCTTCGAATAGCGGGCCTGCGATGGCCCCCACCTTCAAAATTCCCAGCAAGCCAATAATCAGCTCCGGTGAACGCGGCATGAACACAAATACCCGATCCCCGCGGCCAATCTGAAATTTACGCAGTACATTGCCTGAGCGATTGGACTCCATACATAGCTGCATGAAGGTGTAGGATTCCTCACGGACATCATCCGCATAGAGTAGCGCTGTCTTGTGTCCCCGCCCCTCATACACATGCCGATCAATGGCTTCATGTGCCATATTCACCTTGCCCGTCTTGTACCAGGTGAAGTGGCGCTCTATCTCTTCCCACTGAAAACGCTTGCAGGCTTGTTCATAATTGCCCATATTGGAACCGTATACAACACTTTCCATTGATTCATTGTGCATGAATTCTCGCCTCCTCACGACTGATAAATGAGCGTTTCTCATCCTTGCTCGTTTACTTCGGCTATTGGAAAAATGTGAACTTTTTATGTCTAAATCAGTATAGCATAGCACACTTGTGACCGCTATTCTTTTCAAAGAATTGTTTTTTTGCTATAAAAAGGGGAAGACAGGTAAATCCGACATCATTTCGAGGAAAGGAGCCTGTTCATGCAGCATACGAAAATATACCAGCAGCAGCAGCTTCCGCATGCAGAAGTACCATTGGTGGTGGAGGGTCCGGTAACCGCAGAGAGACTGCAAGAGCTTCAGCTTCACAAGCAGCTTGATGCCTTCCGCAGACCGGAGGAGCAGCATGAGGCTTTAATGGAAATTGCCGCTCTACCTGAGGGCAGAGTGATCATTGCCAGAGTGGACGCAGCGATTATAGGGTATGTTACCTTTCATTATCCCGACGAGCTGGAACGTTGGTCAGAGGCCAATATGGATGATCTTTTGGAGCTGGGAGCAATAGAAGTGGCTGCCGATTACCGATCCTCTGGGGTAGGCCGTGAGCTAATCAAGACAGGCTTCCGAGAAGGACAGCTTGACGATTATATTGTATTTACCACCGAGTATTACTGGCATTGGGATTTGAAGGGCTCGCAGCTGTCGGTATGGGACTACCGGAAGATGATGGAGCGATTGATGAAGAGCGTAGGTATGGTCTGGTACGCAACCGATGACCCGGAGATATGTTCACATCCTGCGAATTGTCTGATGGTAAGAGTAGGGCCAAACGTACCGCTGTCCTCTGAGGAAGCGTTCGACCGGATTCGATTCCAGCGTCGCCGGATGTACTGACACAGATAGATTGTTGGTGATTATTAAATTGGGGACGACATACAGCTTCAGCAGATTGAAGGCCAGCAAAACCACCAGGTTGAGACCTTGGTGGTTTTGTCGCGTTTTTTGTTATCCTATTAACCTTTTATGCAATCTCTCGCTTCAAGTTTTCCCGTTCACGAACCTAGCGTTAATCATGCTACTCCAACCATACATTCTGGAAATCGATCCAGCCGAGCGGGTTCAGGCTTACACCTCGAACGGAAGGATGCATAAAGGTACTGATCCGACGATGGTGCAGGAAGATCACTGTTGCCTCGTCCCGAACGTGGTCTTCAATTTCCTTTAAATACATGCGTCTTTGATCCGTGGATTCGGCCCCAACCGCCTCATCAATCCGGCCGGTGATCCATTTCTTTCGCTCTTCGTCAAAATAAGAGTGCATAATGTAATCCCGGTGCTCGTAAGCCTCGACTTCGCATACTTCGTCTTCCGGGAACACGAGCCCTGAAATACAGACGTCGGCATCAGACCACGATTCATAATCCACCGCTTCGGCAGAGATCCCCCATTCGGCGAGCCGATTCATGATCCATAAGCCGTCTTCGCTATATTTTGGATGGAAAGCAACACGAAGAACCTCCGCGGCGTAGCCCGACTCTTGCAATATCCTGCGAATCCGTTCAGGCCTCATGGGTTCAACCGTATGGGAACGGCTGGTTTCGGGGCGGAACCCATAAGCGGGCAGCACTCGTTCGCCGCCGAGCTCCGATACCATTTCTGCGGGATGAAGTATCATCTTCACCGCTCTCCGCAAGGCTTCAGACTGCTGAGGACCCTCGCGGGAAACGTTCCAGATCAACATGGTGCAGCCCTGACACAACTTCTCGATTTCCTGCCAGGCCTCCTCCTTAGGATGGGAATACATCCGCATCGTATCCAGACTGTGATGAATCTTTGCATTTCCCTCCATTTCCAGGGCGCAGTCATCCGGTAAAATCACGATATCTATACTATCCAGGTAGGGTCGGCCCTGAAAATAAGCATCAAAAGCAGCAAGCTCGATTCGTCCTGTTGTCCAGGAGATTAGCCTGAAGGCTCCCGTTCCCAGCGGGAGGCTCCAATAATCCTCTTCCTCCATGCCAGCAAATCCGTAGGGAAGAATGGAAGCCGCCGCAGAGCACATGAAGCGGTCAAAGATGCGGTTAGGCCGGCTAAGCTTCACGCGAAGTGCCCGGGGACCCATTATCTCAATACTTTCGACTCCCCGCATCAGCCAGCTGTTGGCCGGTCCGTTATGAAGCCGCTCAAGCGTAAATTGTACATCTCGGGAAGTCAGCTCCTGCCCATTATGGAAACGCACACCTTTGCGCAGGTGAAACGTCCATTCCGTCGCGCTGCTATTGGAGCTCCAAGCATGGGCCAACATGGGTACAATGGAGCCCTGCTGCATATCAAACCTGAGTAATCGGTCAAAAATTTGGCGGATCAAATGCGAATCAAACGAATACAAAAGCTCAGCAGGGTCAAGCGTCAGCGGCTGCTTCAATACCGGAAACATGAGTGTATCCTGGGGATGCTGCCCTTCTCCTGCTTCCCCTTTTTTATAGCCGAATTGCTTATCCAGCCATTCCAGAAATGTTGACCTAGCAAGCGTTCCGGCGGCATGTATCCTGATCAAATCAAATGCTCGCTTGTAATTCCCCTGTTCAGCCAGGTTTTGTGAGAACTCGATTAAGTAGGCCTCTTTATCCACCTTAAAGGCAATTCTAGATCGGTGTCCCCTCCCTAGACCAGGGAACCAATCGATAAGCTGCTCACTTTGGAACTTTGTAAGAATGAGTTTGGCATTACGCGAGGTGCAATAAAGTACTTCGGACAGCTGCTCCAGCTTCACTTCTACAGGATGTCCCAGTCCCGTATCTTTGCCGAAACGCTCAAACAGCAGCAGGTATCTTTCGTCCAGCAGCATTATCCCCTCCCCCTTTCGATCTACATACGTCTATCGATGTACTTTCACAGCAGACAGACCACGTTTAGCGGATGTTTTTCAAAAAAAGAGGAAATCCCTTCGCGTAAGTATACGCTTTTTATCCCCTTTTGAATAGCACATAATGAGTTAGACAGTAAACGACAACAAAAAAACATCATGAGAAATGGTGTTTGAGGAGGATCAGCATGCTGGAACAAGATTATATAAACGAAAAGTTGATGGCATACCGGCAAGCCCGGCAGACGAGGCAATACAGTTTAACCGGGGAACCCGCGCCGAGCAAAGCTGAACCAAATAAGCTTCTCCTCGCAAAACGAACCTCATGGGTTTCATCGGTATTGGCGAGCCTGGATAAACGGAAAAGCGGAAAACCGTCCCTCTGAGGAGACGGTTTGTTCGTTGGATATTCTAATAAAAGGAGAAGCCCCAAGCCCTTACCGCCGGACAAAAGGCTGTTGCACTGATTCGCTCATCTCAGATGCTTCAGCATATAATCCACGATGGCATGTGAACGCCGGGATGCCTCTACTGTGAACTCTGCAAAGCTTGTATGGGCTGAGCCATCTGCTTTATCAGACATGGATCGGAGAACGACGAACGGGATACCGTGCATATGACATACCTGTGCCACAGCCGCTCCCTCCATTTCTGTACATGCCCCCTTCAGCTCCTGATATAAGGACGCTACCTTCTCCACACTGGCAATGAACTGATCCCCAGACAGCACCTTGCCAATTCGGTAATTGGCTCCCAGGACCGTACATGCTTGCTCAGCCAATTGAATCAGCGCTGGATCTGCTGCAAATTCCGAGACTTCCTGATAGGGTATAATCCCTTTGGCGAATCCGAGCGGCGTGACATCCATATCATGCTGCATGCAGGTCGATGAAATGACCATATCGCCCACATTCAGCTCCGGATCGACAGCACCAGCTACTCCTGTAAAGAGAATGGTCGTCGTCTGAAAGCGATCGATGAGAATCTGTGTGGTCACAGCCGCATTCACCTTGCCGACACCTGATTTGCAGACGACCACCTGCCGCCCCTCAATCTCCCCCTCGACATAAGTAATTCCTGCCCGCTCAACTCGATTCTGTTGCTCCATTGAGGACAGCAGCAATTCAATCTCCTCGTCCATCGCTCCAATGATTCCTATCACTTCACTCATTACCACGTTCTCTCCTTTTCACCGCTGTATCTATTAAGCCCATTCTTCCACATGTCTTACTTCGAAAAAAAAGCTCCCGTTAAGGAGCTTTCTTCCCTGCTTCATCTTTTGCACGCAAAAGATCAAGTCATGTATTAGTATCTATTGGTCTAGTCTAGTCTAATCTAGTCCACAGAGCTTACAGACAGACGCAGAATCGTCTCATGCGGCAAAATTACTCGCGGATTCTCCACATTTTCCTTCTTCATCAGCTTAGTCAACAGACGCATAGCTACCGCGCCAAGATCATACATCGGCTGGGCAACTGTCGTAAGCTGTGGTCGTACCATGGAGGCCATACGAATGTTATCCACACTAATGATGGAGAAATCATCCGGCACCTTCAAGCCTTCATCCTGAATGCTGTGAATGGCACCAATAGCCATTTCGTCTGTAGCTGCGAAAATAGCCGACGGCTTTTTCTTCAATCCAAGAAAATATTTCATCGCTTCCACGCCGGATTCATAACGATAGTTGCCAATACGCACCAGGTCTTCCTGGTACTCAATTCCAGCTACTTCAAGCGCCTTCTTATAGCCTTGGAAACGAGCATAGCCGTTAGCAGGATCTTGTAGGGTTCCGCTGATCATCGCGATCTGACGGTGTCCATGACGAATCAGTGTGCTGACTGCGTCAAATGCTGCAGCCTCATGATCGATATCCACGGATGGGTAAGAGCCCTTCTCGTCACTCGTTGCACACAATACAATCGGCACAGCGGACGTCTGAAATGCTTGAATATGCTCGTCCGTCACAGTTCCACCCATGAAGAGCAATCCATCCACCTGCTTCTCCAGCAGCGTGTTGATGACGCGGATTTCTTTCTCTTTGCGCTTATCTGCATTACACAGGATAATATTGTAGTGATACATGTTAGCTATATCCTCGATACCACGCGCAATCTCCGCAAAAATCGAGTTTGATATATCCGGAATCACGACCCCTACAGTCGTGGTCTTCTTGCTTGCCAATCCCCTTGCGACAGCATTCGGGCGATAGCCGAGGCGCTCAATAGCTTCGTACACCTTCTTGCGGGTCTGGGGCTTTACGTTAGGGTTATTGTTGACTACGCGGGATACGGTCGCCATCGACACGCCTGCTTCGCGAGCAACATCATAGATCGTTACTGTCACATTCCTTCTCTCCATTGCCGATAAATTTTCGTTGCAGTTCTCCAGGTACCGTTATGTATTTCGCATCTACCATCCGAATCGATACTGACAGTATAATCATATCCCAGAGTTGCCTATGTACCATACTGCATAAAATGATGAGATTCAGTGGAATTTGAAGCAAATGTATGCAAAATACTATTTTAAAACATGATACGACAAAAACCTTAATTGCGCAATGACAGCCCTTCTCAGACCTGACTCAGAGTCTCTTGAAGCGTACCAGCTGTAATATCCGAATGGGAGGTATGCCAGACGACCGAGCCATCCTTCACAAGGATAACCTGAGGTGATTCATGCTTCACCTGAAGTACATCAGCAGCCTCCAGAGACACCGGGCGATCCTCAACCACAAGGATGATACCGTATTCAAAATTGTCGTTGGCGGAACGCAGATAATTCTCTACCTCTTGATGCGCACGGGCACTGATTGGACAGCGTGTGCTGTGCTTGAACACAAGCACAGGCTTGTCCGATGATGCGTCCAGTACCGCGTGTAATTGCTCCGAAGTGTGGATCGGGTTCAAAGTAGCCATTGGACATGCATTCCTTTCACTGATAGTCATATTTACATGGTAACAAAAAGAGCATGCAAAATCCAATGATGGCCATGAAAATTTTCATGAAAAATATCAAGCGTCAGTTAACAACGGATCATTGGTGCAATCCGGGAGCTGAGCCAGCCTCTCTTGAAGCTGTGACTTCCACGCCTCGTCCCCACTCTGGGAGGCAACACGATAAAGATCCAGCAAGAGATTAATCCTGTCCTGCCTTGCGGCTTCAAAACGCTGTTCCCAATGCTCACCATGAGCATCGGTCTCATCTGCAATGAACAGACGGATGACATCCGCCAGCTCATTCCGCTGAGCAAACGATATGCTTTGCCGGGAGGGAGCCTTTCCAAGCTCCGCAATCAAGGCTTTCATATGTCCGGCAACCTGTGGCATAATCTCGTAACCACAGCATGTCTCACATACATATACAGGAACATGTCTGATTCTGACCTTGCGGGCATAGATAATCACTCGTAACTCCAGACCCATCGCCCGCCCGCAACTACAATGCTTGCGCATTTTCCAATACACCCCATTATCTAATTCTACGCCAATACATTTGAGATTCGACCTCTGGCCTTCATTTCCCTGCCTTTGTACAGAAGTTGAACAAATTGCCATACTTCGCGAAAAAACGGATAAAATTATCGAATTCCAGCACGGAGCCATGTCCGTTTGGTGTATTACACGTCGAATGTTATATTAAAAGCATAAAGCAGAAGAAGGGATGTGTACACATGAGATTGGCTGGAAAAAAAGTAATTGCACTGGTAGATGAAGAATTCGAAGATTTGGAGCTGTGGTATCCCGTCCATCGGGTTCGCGAAGAGGGAGCGGAGGTGCATCTCGCAGGCGAGATTAAGGGCAAGACTTATATCGGTAAATACGGGGTTCCTGCGGAGGCAGAATATGCATTCGATGAGCTGAACAGCCGTGATTATGATGGTATCCTGGTGCCTGGCGGCTGGGCGCCTGATAAGCTAAGACGCTATCCCAAGGTTATCAGCCTTGTTCAGGAAATGCATGCTGATCGCAAGATCATCGGCCAGATTTGCCACGCGGGCTGGGTACTGATCTCTGCAAAAATTCTGGATGGCGTCACTGTGACCTCGACACCGGGCATCCGCGACGATATGGAGAACGCAGGTGCCATCTGGAAGGATGAGGCTGTCGTAACAGACGGACATATCGTCTCTGCGCGCCGGCCGCCGGACCTTCCGCCCTATGGCAAAGCATTTTGTGATCTCCTCGCGGCCAAGGGCTAATCAGGCTACTAGTACGTTGTCTCGATTAATCCGAGATATACTCTTATAATGCAATGTTCCCCTTTAAGCTTGCTGTTCACCAACTTATCAACTTTGTTCAAAAAATCAGCAAGCTTAATAGTGGTCGACAGGGCTCCCGTTTGGAGTGACTTTACACTCCTATTTGATCTGGTCAAGGTACTAGAATGTACGTTGATACAGTTGTAGCACTCTGAAGTTACATAAGCCAGTTGGGCTACTCAGAGGCAACTTAAGGTTCAGTTGGGCGCCTTGTACCTTACATTCAGCTCCAAATGATAAAGGGACGTCCGCAATTCACTCATAGCGGGCGTCCCTTACTTATTACAAAGCTATAGTACCAGTGTGAATCACAATCAATCATACTCTGCTCTGCAGAGTCAGTCGGTAATTGCTTTTCGTTATTGCTCCTAATTGTCCCCCACGCTAGCTGAGTGACCACCTATGCGATGTTGTAGACCGTGGCTGGGAGTGTCAGCTCTTGACCTGATCGACCACGGCCAAGCCTGCTGCAACGGTCAATTTCTCCTCAATCTGCGCTGCATAAGAGATTCCCAAGCATTCCTGCGCAATAATCTTCGCCTTGGAGGCCGTAGTATTCAACACACGATGCTTCACACGAAGCAGGGACTGAGGCGACATGCTGAGATTATGAATCCCAAGCTCCAGCCACAGCGGAACAGAGCGCTCGTCCCCAGCCATCTCACCACAGACACTCACCTTGATGCCAGCCCTGTGGGCTGCCTGCGCTATCATTCTGAGCATCCGCAGCACAGCGGGGTGATATGGATGATACATGTGGGCAATTTGCTCATTCATACGGTCTACAGCAAGCACATATTGTACCAGATCATTGGTGCCTATGCTGAAGAAGTCCGCTTCCTCCGCAAGCAAATCCGCAATCAAGGCAGCACCCGGCACCTCGATCATGATGCCCTTCTCCATATGCGGGTTGAAAGGAACACCTCGCTCCTCAAGCTCCTGCATCGCCTCCGCAAGCACCTGATTGGCTTCACGGAACTCCTCTACAGAAGAGATCATCGGGTACATCAGGCGTACATTGCCAGCCGCGCTCGCTCGCAAAATAGCCTTAAGCTGTGTCTTGAATATATCACGTCTATCCAAGCTGATCCGAATGGCTCGGTAGCCCAAGAACGGATTTTCTTCCTCCTGCAATGGCAGGTAATCCAGCTGCTTGTCCGCTCCGATGTCCAGCGTGCGGATGACGACTGGGTGCGAGCCAGCCTTCTCCGCTACACGTCTGTACACCTCAAATTGCTCATCCTCATTCGGAAAAGCAGGCCGATCCATATAGAGGAACTCCGTTCTGAACAATCCGACACCCTCGGCTCCATGCTTCAGTGCCATCTCCAGATCCTTAACTGAGCTAATATTCGCAGCCAGATGAATCCGCTCGCCATCCTTCGTTACAGAGTCGACTGTTGCGAGCAGTTCAAGCTGCTGCTTCTTACGAAGCTGCTCTGTACGAAGCTTCGTATAACGACGAAGTACCGTCTCGCCAGGGTTGACATACACTTTGCCGTTGTCCCCATCCACAATCATCATATCCCCGGTCTGAACCGGCAGATTGTTGTTGCTTTCTAGCCCGGACACCAATGGGATGCCCAGTGCACGCGCCATGATAGCTGAGTGGGAGGTCTTCCCTCCGATCAGCGTAACAATCCCCAGGACGTGCCCCGGATTCAGATGGGCCAACTGGGACGGCGACAGCTCCTTGGCTACCAAAATGTATGGCTGTGTGTCCTTCGGCAATGTCACCTCAGGGGCCCCCAACAGATGCTTAAGCAAACGATTGCCGACATCCTTGATATCGAGCGCCCGCTCCTTCATATACTCATCGTCCAACAGATCGAACATCGTAACAAAATGATCAATGGCTTCCTTAACGGCTACTTCAGCAGCCTTATATTGTCGTTCAATGATGCCGCGAATTTCATTCATGAATGCAGGATCATCGAGAATGGCCAGATGAGCATCAAATATGCTCGATTCCTCTGGCCCCACGATTTCACGGAACTCATCCTTGATGGAATTAATCTCATCCCTGGAGGTCCGTATCCCTTCATACAATCGTTCAAATTCTTTGGCAAGGTCCACCGGGTCCATTCTTTGATCGGTTAAGTCCCACTCCCAGCTTGGTAGAACGAAAGCATTGCCGATGGCAATCCCCGAGGCAGCTCCTATGCCGTATATCATGTTTCAACCCCTCCAACATTCCTATCATACAGTACAACAGACATGACCGACGCTTGCCCCTTCTTCACCGTCTTGAACGGAGCGAAGCTCCATGACTTGATTCTGTCCGGATTCGTTATCACCATCGGTGTCACCAGGGAAGGTGCTAACTGACGTAAAGCCTGCAGATCGAACTTTATCAGCAGTTGTCCTGGCTCTACCTGATCACCAGCAGCCACCAGAGCGGTAAAATGACCCTTAAGCTGCGATGTATCAATTCCGATATGCAGAAGCACTTCTATGCCGTCTAGTGTCTCGATCCCGATGGCGTGCATGGTCGGGTACAGATGCATGACCGTGCCGTGCACAGGCGAGACAAGTTCCCCCTTCTCCGGAATGAAAGCTACACCGTCCCCCACGAGCTTGGCAGCAAAAATCTGATCGGGAACCTCATGGATCGGAAGCATTTTCCCTTGCACCGGAGCGTTGAACAGCACCTGAGTGAGATCACGCTGCAGTAGCTTGGCTATCTCCTCCCGAATGAGCTCTGAATACGTTCCGAAGACGACCTGCACATTGCCGCCTCCCAGCTTGATCAGACCTGCCGAGCCTAGTGCTTTCATAGCTGTCGTATCAATCAGCCTGTCATTATGTACAGTCAGGCGTAGCCTTGTAATACAGGACTCCACCTGTACGATATTCTCCTTGCCCCCCAGCGCCTCCAGAATCAGCGGTGCGCGGTAAGGAATGCTGCCCGCCCAGTCCTCCAGCACAGACCCTTCCTCCCGACCTGGCGTCGGAATCCGGAACGTACGGATGGCCCATCGAAACAGCACATAGTAGATCAGCCCGTAGGCGATACCCACCGGAATGAGCAGCCAGGCATTCTCTGACAAGTGAAAATTAAGCACATAATCGATAAAGCCTGCAGAGTAGGAGAAGCCATGCCTTATATCCAGCTCATAGGTCAGCCACATGGCGAGCCCTGACAATACGGCGTGCACCAGAAATAGATAAGGAGCCGCGAACAAAAAGGCAAACTCAATCTGCTCGGATACCCCTGTCAGAAAGCATACAAATGCTGCCGTGAGGAACGTCTTGCGAATCTTGGGCTTCAGATCCTCACGAGCCTCCTGGATGATCGCAATGGCTATTGCCGGAAGCGCAAACATCATAATAGGGAACAATCCTGACATGAAGTAGCCTGCCGTCGGGTCTCCACTGAAGAAACGAGGCAGATCACCCTGCACGATATGTCCAGAAGGCGTCTCATAGGTTCCGATCTGGAACCAGAATACATTATTCAGCAGATGATGAAGCCCGAATGCCACCAGCACCCGATACAAAATGCCGTACAGGAACAGGCCAAAGCCTCCCATATGCTGCTCCAGATCAGCCAACTGCCCCAAGAGCCCTTGGAGTACCGGGGCAATACCCAGCATCAGAAAAGCAAATAGGGCAGAGAAAAGCCCGATGACCAGTAGCACGAAGCGTGAACCGCCAAAAAACTGCAGTACCTCTGGCAGCTTGATGCTCTTGAAGCGATTATGCGTGACCGCAGATATGACGCCCAAGATAATACCTATAAGGGTGGCTGGATGTACCAGTCCTTGCCCGAAATATTTCGTAACCTGGTCGTAGATGGCCATTCCGGCCAAAGCGGCAAGTCCCGCTTGCCCTGCCTGATTCGACATGCCGAGAGCTACACCTACAGCAAAAAAATAAGGCAGAAAGTAAAAAATGCCGTTCCCGGCCGCCTGAGCCACCTCTGCGATCAGTGGCAGACCCCATTGGTTCCAAGGCAGACTCGCCAGACTAAGGAGTATGGCAGCCGCAGGAAGCACCATGGTTGGCAGCATAACCGCGCGGCCCAACCGCTGTAAGGATCCTAGCCAATTCATGGCTATCCTCTCCTTTCTATCCTGATGGTAAGCGGTCGGCTGTCATTTGTCAAAAATTTTCAAAACAAAACGAACCCGATGAGACCATCGGATTCGTTAAGCTAATACCCAAGGCAACACCTTCATCTAAGAAGCAAGGGTCTATGGCCGATTCGGGCGGGTGATAGCCTCCTCGACTTTGATGCAACGGTCCATAATGACCTGCATTCCATGGCTGGCTGCAATTTCGGCTGCCTCTTCGCTTATGATCCCCTGTTGAAGCCATAATGTAGAAGCCTTCACCGCAACAGCTTCACGAGCGACATCCGCGCAGAATTCACTACGACGGAATACATTCACCATATCAATGGGTTCTGGGACCTCTTTCAATGATGCATAGCAGGTCTCCCCGAGAATGGTCTGCCCTGCCGCAGTCGGGTTCACCGGAATGATGCGGTAGCCTCTGCTCTGCATGGCCGCAGCCACCATATAAGATGTACGGTCTGTCTTATCCGACAAGCCGACTACAGCAATATTACCTACTTGCTCAAGAATCTGGCGAATGGTATCACGATCAGGATTTGCGTATGCCATCCTTCATCACCTCCATAGCTTGATGCTGGGACTTCAACCTCTTGCTTGCTGCCCAGTGCCCGTTACATCCTCTCTATTATCGCACAAGGAAAAGCTTGTCACTATGAATTATTGTACCTGAATAATTATACCCACTCGACATCGGCTCCAAGCGCACGCAGATGATCAAAATACTGCGGGTAGGATTTGGCCACATGGTGCGCATCCTTAATTCGCAGTGGTTGTGCCGCTCTCAGACCGACCACAGTCAAAGCCATAATGACACGATGATCGAAATGCGCATTAATCTCCACCCCACCAGGAACACCTTCCGGAGTGCCGTGCACAATAATTTCGGCCTGACGCTCCTCTACATGTGCACCTGCTTTCTTCAGCTCGTTCAGATAATCCGTAATCCGGTCACATTCCTTGTAGCGCAAATTCTCCACATTGTAGAAGCGAGAGGTGCCTTCGGCAAAGACAGCCGCCGCTACCATCGCCAGTACAGCATCCGTCGCCACATCTCCATCGAACTCCACCGCTTTCAGCTTACCATTCCCCTGAATACGTACCACGTCGTTCTCATGCGTCAAAGGCACTTGCATCATCCGCAGCACATCCACAATGGCGCGCTCACCTTGCTTGCTCTGCTCCATAAGCCGCTCCACAGTCACGTCCGACTGAGTGACCGCTGCAGCTGCCAGAATGGCCGCACTGCCCGGATAATCTCCTTGAACGGTGTATTCACGAGCCTTGTAGGACTGACGGCCAGGGACGTCGAAGGACATGTAATCCTCACTGGCATGGATTGTGATTCCTGCCTGCTCCAGCACCTCCAGCGTCTGACCGATGACCACCTTGGATTTGAGGTCGTGCAGCACTTCAATGTGACTGTCCTCCTCCAGCAGTGGCGTCAAGAACAAGAGTGCACTCAGATACTGCGAGCTGACCGAACCGGATACACGGATATGACCACCCTTAGGCTGACCGCCCCGAATACGAATAGGCAGGCGTCCAGCCTGATGCTCTACCTCTACACCCATCTGCTCAAGTGCCTCGATCAGATCCAGATGAGGGCGTTTACCGAGCGATTCAGGGTATGTGTTCACGAAGGTCACATCTGGCAGAAGTGCCGCTGTCCCCATCAGGAAGCGTAATACAGCCCCTGCGTTGCCTACGTTCAATTCTGTCGCCGGATGCGGATTACGTCCAAAGCCTGTAATGACGATCTTCTCATCATCTTCTTCCAGCACAGCTCCCAGGTCCGCAATACAGCGACGCATAGCGTCACTATCCTCACTGTGTGCAGGGAAATGAATCGTGCTCGTACCCTCAGCAAGAGCAGCTGCGAGCAAATAACGAGTCGTATAGTTCTTGGAGGACAGCGCTCCAAATTGCCCCTTCAAGGAGGGAGTAGGTTTTACGATAACATCCATATACAATACGCTCCTTACTTATAGTTTGGTAAGCCGTGGAATCAAGTGCTCCGTTGACAGCACAGACAAGGCTTGGATATCATAAATGCCATGAGATATATCACAGCCATTCGTAAGAAATAGCAGTGTATGATATCTCAAATTACATGAAATCAAACGAAATGAGGTCCGAACAATGACACAGATTGCCGAGATCGAGCCCTCTGTATTGCGCCAACGTCTCCAAGCCGGCGAGCGTCTGCAAATGATTGACGTCCGCGAGGATGAAGAAGTAGAAGCAGGCATGATTGAAGGAGCGAAGCATATCCCCCTTGGGCAAATTCCGGATCGTATCACGGAGATTGAGAACACAGGTGAAATTATCTTCATCTGTCGCAGTGGCTACCGCAGCGAGCGTGCCTGCGAATACCTGCAGCAGCGTGGTTATAATGGCTGTACCAATATGGTAGGCGGCATGCTGCAATGGAATCAAGAGCAATAGGTTAGAAGCATCTTTTCTATAGTCTTACAAAAAGAAGAGCGGCCAAGCCGCCCTTTTTTTTTGTAAGGGACAATTCGCTTGTCCCCCTAAAAGCTTAGACGCGGTACTGTGTTAAAATGTCAGAGGCTACTTCAGCGGCGCTTCGCCCTTCTGTGTCGATAGTGACATGCGCGAATCGATAGGCATCCTTGCGCTCCTCCATCATCCGTCTGACCTTCTCCTCCACATTACCGGCTAATAAAGGCCGTTCTGTGTTCCCCTGAATCCGTGCGACAATCGACTCCAACGACGCAGTCAAAGCCACTACTAAGCCACCTGCAAGCATAGCCTCACAGTTGTCTGGACGGAGTACGGCTCCAGCCCCCGTAGCGATAATCTGATGCTGGTTCTTCACGACACGGCACAAGCAATCGCATTCGGCCTGTCTGAAGTAAGCCTCCCCATCTTCAGCGAAGATGTCCACGATTGGTCGCTGCTCGGTACGCACGATCTCAGCATCAATGTCGACCAGCCTGTAATTCAGCCTCTGAGCCAGCAATTCAGATACCGTCGATTTCCCGGTGCCGGACAGCCCGATCAGAATAATATTCGAAAATTGCCCTTTATGACTCACTGTGACACCTCTTTTGACTCTAAACTTTTCATATCATACCACAGGCCCGAAAGATTAGACAATCCACTGACAGGATACAATGAAAAACCCTGCCGCTAAAAAAGCAGCAGGGCCTAGTTTTAGTAAGTCAGAAGTCGGGAGCTATTCGCCCCTGGCACACTACAGCTATCATAGCTGTAAAGCAGCCGTATTAGAACCATTGATGATGGAATACGCCTTCCTTGTCCACACGCTTGAAGGTATGGGCTCCGAAATAATCACGTTGTGCCTGAAGCAGGTTCGCAGGCAGACGCTCTGTACGGTAGCTGTCATAGTAAGCAAGTGCGCTGGAGAAGCCAGGTACAGGAATACCGTTAGCAACGGCAACAGAAATCACTTGACGCCAAGCGTCCTGATAGGATTCTACAACATTCTTGAAGAACGGATCCAGCAACAGGTTTTTGAGTGCAGGGTCCTGATCGTAGGCATCCATGATGTTTTGCAGGAAGCGGGAACGGATAATGCAGCCGCCACGGAAAATCATGGCGATTTTGCCGTATTTAAGATCCCAGCCGTATTCATCGGAAGCTGCACGCATTTGAGCAAAGCCTTGAGCGTAGGATACAATCTTGCTGGCGAACAATGCCTTACGCACGCTCTCTACGAATTCCTTCTTGTCTCCGGTGAACTCTTGTGCAGCAGGTCCGCTCAGTACCTTGCTTGCCGCCACGCGCTCTTCCTTCATAGCCGACAGGAAGCGAGAGAACACGGACTCTGTAATCATGGACAGCGGTACGCCGAGATCCAGCGCGTTTTGGCTTGTCCATTTACCAGTACCCTTCTGTCCGGCAGCATCCAGAATGACATCTACCATAGGCTTGCCTGTCTCTGGATCATACTTGGAGAAGATGTCAGCGGTAATCTCAATCAGATAGCTGTCCAGCTCGCCCTTATTCCATTCGGAGAAGATTTCATGCAGCTCTTCTGCACCTACGTTAAGTACAGATTTCATCAAATGATAAGCTTCGCCGATCAATTGCATATCACCGTACTCGATTCCGTTATGAACCATCTTCACATAATGGCCTGCGCCATCCGTACCGATATATGTACAGCAAGGATCACCGTTCACTTTGGCCGAGATCGCTGTCAGGATCGGCTCGACCAGCTTGTAGGCACTTTCCAGACCGCCTGGCATGATGGAAGGTCCGTTCAGCGCACCCTCTTCACCACCGGATACGCCGGTACCGATGAAGCGAATGCCTTTGGCCTCCAGCTCTGCGCTGCGGCGTTGAGTGTCAGGGAAGTAGGCGTTACCGCCATCTATAATAATATCTCCTTCGTCCAGATGTGGAAGAAGTTGTTCAATCGTAGCATCTGTTGCCTTGCCAGCCTGAACCATGATCAGAATCTTGCGTGGGGATTCCAGGGAATTCACGAATTCTTCAATAGTGAACGTGCCTGTCAGGTTCTTGCCCTCCGCTTCCTTGAGCAGATCATGTGTCTTCTCGGAGGAACGATTATATACCGAGACCGTGAAGCCTTTGCTTTCAATGTTAAGAGCCAGGTTTTTGCCCATTACGGCCAGACCGATAACACCAATTTGCTGTTTTGCCATCTGGTTTCTCATCCTTTGCACATATATTTTTTTATTCAAGCATTTGCATATGCGCATGCTATTACATTACATTTTAACGTTTTTGCGTGTAGAAGTGAACCCCTGCCTGTTACAGGATTGCTTGTACAACTTACGATGCCCTTTCGAGGCAGGCCTCAGTCGTATTTCGTATAACCAAGTGGAGAGCTATGCTAGCTTACGCTTGTTTGCACTTATTAGCATTTAGGCTTAGTTGGACTTACTTCGGCCTATTGGACTTATTTTGCTTTACTTGATCCTATCTGCGCTAAGTGTATAAGCCATTTCTCGGCAAAAGAATAGCTGCCGGTCTCCCGACAGCCTATATTTGATTTTGTGGACCTTTGGCTTTATCTGCTAAAGTGTTCCTTCTCATCCTTCCAGCATCATAAGCTGTCTTGATAACGGAACCAGCTCTGTCCGGCATCGCTCTGCCTTGAGATCATCGCCTTCCCGAAGCGCAGCCGACAATCGTTCCAGATGATCGTCAATTTCCATCGTCAGTAGCTGCAGCCGCTCTTCCCCTTCGCACGAGCTGAACATTTCCTCCATTTCCTCGGCAGACAGAACGGGTCCCTTCTGGAACAGAATGCGCTGCTGGAAGCCTGTGACCTCAACGAGACGAATCACTTCTCCGAACAGAATGTTCTCCACCAGAATATGATGATCCTTGAATCGTTTGACGACAGCATGTCCGCGTGTCACCTCGATCAGCTTTTCCAGCCATTCTGCCAATTTCGTATCCCGAATCATGTAATCCCCCGCCAGCTTATAATCGCCTGTCCGAAGCTGCTGGAAACGAAGCTTGACGAGCTTGCGCCCTGTTCTGACCGAGAGCACGAGATAGGATTCATCCTCGCTCCAGTACAGGGAGTACCCCTCCTGAATAAGGTCCTTGATTAAATTGTGGATGTGCCGGCGGCTAAACCGGAGCTCCAAATTGCAGTATTCCACTTCGCAGCCCTTATTCACGGCAATCCCTCCTTCTTAAGGTTCGGATCAGCCTCGGCTGCGCAATGGCTGCTCAGTCTGATCGTATCCTTGCTCTATTTTATACTTCATCATATGTAAGGGTACTTGGTTATTTGACTAAATTTCAGCAGCTTGCTGCTCACTTGGCTCGATATTCTACGCTTTAGCTATCTCTTGGGCTGGATCTCGACGAATCAATGAAGGTACATACAGCGGCTGAGCCTTGAACTTCATCATATCTTCAGGCACGGAGCGTCAATAAAATCCATCAGATATGCTATACTTATCGTTATGAGCTACTGCCAGCCAGGCAGACGTAATCGGAGCTTTTGATGTGTCTTCTCATATTGGATATGACCGGTTATGATCGGATATGTTCCGATTTGTCCGGGGAATGTTGCAGTGCATTCGACAGATCAGACGTTACGTTATAGACAGTCATTACAGACAAGAATCGTCCATCATGCGAGTTGCTTGATGTGGCAGGAATATACTGGAGGTACAGGATGACATTTCGCGGATTTGAAGAGAAGGACTTTGATGTATTTGAAATTCCGGGGCTTGAAGCCAGAATGGAGGTGCTGATCGAGCAGGTCAGACCCAAGCTTGAGCTACTTGGTCAGGAATTGACCCCTTATATGACCGAGCTGACGGGAGAGGAGATGTATCCACACGTCGCCAAGCACGCACGTCGTACAGTGAATCCGCCGAAGGATACCTGGGTTGCTTGGGCAGCTAATAAGCGCGGCTACAAGGCCTATCCACATTTTGAGGTAGGTATGTTCTCTACTCATGTATTCATTGTCTTCGCCATTATTTATGAAAGTCCTAGCAAAGTAGTATTCGGAGAGCAGCTGAAGTCTCGCATTGAGGACATTCCCGGCATCGTTCCGGGGCATTATTACTGGTCTATGAACCACATGTCTCCTGAGGGAACTCCTCAATCGGATATAGGGCCGAAGGCTCTTCGTGAAATCGCGGACAGGCTGAGCCAGGTCAAAAAATCCGAGGTAGTCTGCGGTATCCGTCTGGATCGTGATGATGCCCGCCTGAATGACGGACAAGGACTACTGTCTCTCATTCAGTCCACGTTCAAGCAACTGCTGCCCCTCTACAAGATGGCGTTCGCTTCGGCAGATGATCTCGTTATACGTTGACAAATACACGAGCTCGTATAGCTACAGCCATGCACTGAAGGCACATCGACACCATTGGCACCTCTGCATGAAATGAAGCTCAGGTCGTGGCCCTAATTAAGACAGCCCCTGAAATCGCGTTGTTGCGACTCAGGGGCTGTTCGTAATGAGGTTGGTATAAGGATAGTCGTGATGATGAATACGCTCTAGGATTGATCACTGGGCCTTGGCTTGCGAAGAGGATTACGGGCTAATATGAAATGACAGCAGAACAAGAGCAGCATCCCTGCACCTGCGAGCAGGAAAGGGGAAGCATGGCCTGCACGATCCCACATCAAACCGGAAATGATGGGACCTACGACCAGACCAGAACCCTGTAGCGTCAGAAAGAAGCCCCAGATCGTCCCGCGTTCACTCTTGGGGATCAGGCTGGCAATGAAAGCATTCCAGGCTGGGAGGATGAGCGCATAGCTGAACCCAATGACGCCGACCGCAATGAATATATGCGGAAGAGATCTGGCCTGAAAAAACATCAGCAGGGTAATACCTGCCAGCAAGAACCCGATATGCAAAAACACCCTCGGGCCAAAACGATCTACCAGCCGTCCACATGGAATGAGCGTTATGGCGGTTACCGCACCCCCAGCTACGAGCAGCACGCTATACATGTTGGGAGACAGACCAAGATCCGTGCGCGCGTACAAGGTCAGCACCGGGCTCAGCACACCAATGACAAAGGATTGCAGGAACAGCGCCGGATAGATCAACCGATTCACGTGGAGATGATGACGCACGAAATCCAATGTTTCTCTAATGCTGTCCATGAGCTGATCCACTCGCCCACCGCCGTCCGAATCCGATACTGTCAACACAGGCTTTCTGCCAGGCAGCAGCATGGAGACCAGTACGGCCAGAATGACACTTCCAGTCAATACCATGAACACAACTCCGTATTCGTGGCCCGAATGGGAGGCAATATAGTTCATTATGATGGGGCCCAGACCTGTACCGCTCAGGAGGGCTATCTCAAGCGTACCCATCGCACGCCCGTTGCTATTGGTCGGTCCCGATATTTCAGTCGTCCCCGTCATGGCACAGGGCCAGAGCGGTGAGGTTCCCATTCCCAGCAACAGGCAGGCCAACACCAGCATGAGCGGTGAGGTGAAGAAGGCCAGCATCAAGACGGACAGCAGAGTTACTATGAAGGCAGCGATCATCGTACCTCTGTAGCCGATTCGCTCTGCGATCCAGCCCGCAGGAGCCCGGAACAAGTTATCACCCAAATACTGGAGTGAGAAGGCAATGCCAATGACGCCTGCCGATAGACCCAAGGAGTCTCCCATATATATAGGAAGGATCGACACCAATAAAGACCCTTTCAAAAATTCCACCAGAAATACCAGTATCCACAAAGACACAAAAAATGGAGACCATAGCCTTCTGGCATTCGCCGTATGCACAGCACTCATCCACTTCACATCCTAAGCAATTTAATTTCACAATTGTTTGCTTGCATTCCGTCTTCTTTTTGCTATACTCAATTTTGTTTAATAATTAGGTATTGTATCAGGAAGTACCTTATCATTTCAAAACTATAACTCACACGCGAAGCCGGCAGACTGTCGGCAACGTCAACAAGAAAGGTTGTGACAGCACTAATGGATCATCGCCAGACCCCGCTATTCTCGGCTTTAAAACAGCATGCGGAGCGTAATCCGGTACAATTTCACATTCCAGGTCATAAGAAGGGACTAGGCACAGACCCGGAATTCCGAGAATTTATCGGAGATAACGCTCTTTCCATAGATCTGATCAACATTGCCCCGCTTGATGACCTTCATCAACCAACCGGGGTTATTGAGCAGGCCCAAAAGCTTGCAGCCGATGCGTTCGGAGCCGATCACACCTTCTTTAGCGTCCAAGGGACAAGCGGAGCGATCATGACGATGATTCTGTCCGTGTGCTCACCCGGTGACAAGATTATTGTTCCGCGTAATGTGCACAAATCAGTAATGTCTGCGATTATTTTCTCGGGTGCCAAGCCGGTGTTTGTATCTCCTGCACAAGACGAGAATCTGGGTATCGATCATGGCATTACGACAAGCTCGGTTCGCCGCGCCCTGGAGCGCCATCCAGATGCCAAAGGCGTATTGGTCATCAATCCGACCTACTTTGGTGTATGCGCCAATCTAAAGGAGATCGTCGATCTGGCCCACAGCTTTGACGTTCCCGTGCTGGTGGACGAGGCACACGGAGTGCTTATTCATTTCCATCCCGAGCTTCCGATGTCGGCTATGCAGGCCGGTGCGGATATGGCAGCTACCAGCGTGCACAAGCTAGGCGGCTCCATGACACAGAGCTCTGTGTTGAATCTGAATACCAAGAACGGCTATATCAATCCTTATCGGGTGCAGACGATTATCAGTATGCTGACAACTACATCCACTTCATACATCCTGCTCGCATCTCTCGACACATCGCGCCGCAATCTCGCATTAAACGGCTTTGAGATGGCGAAGCAGACCATTGAGCTTGCAGAGCAGGCTAGACGGGCTATCAACGAGATTCCTGGCCTCTACTGCTTTGGTAACGATATTCTGGGCTCGGAAGCAGCATATGATCACGACCCGACCAAGGTCACAATACATGTACGCCACCTTGGTGTGACTGGCTATGAGACCGAGAACTGGCTGCGAGAGCATTACAATATCGAGGTTGAGCTGAGTGATATGTATAACATTCTGTGCCTTGTTACGCCTGGTGATACACAGGATTCTATAAATATATTGCTGGAGGCATTGAAGGCGCTGTCTGATAAATTCTATCCAGATGGCCAAGTCAATGAGATGATCGTGAAGATTCCGGAGATTCCACAGCTGTCCCTCATTCCGCGTGATGCTTTTTATGCAGATACCGAGGTTATTCCATTCAAGGAATCAGCTGGCCGGATTATCGCCGAATTCATTTATGTGTACCCTCCTGGTATTCCGATCCTGCTTCCAGGTGAGGTCATTACCCAGGAGAATATCGACTATATCGTCGATCACGTCGAGGTTGGCCTCCCTGTGAAGGGTCCCGAGGATCGCTACATTAACCAGGTCAAGGTGATTGTTGAGGCTGACCCGATTTTCTAACCGTAATACAATATCTGCAACGATGCAGTTACACAGCACCAAAGATTAGAGCAGCCGCAGGCTGCTCTTTTCTGTAACAGGTTAGGACTAAGGTTGGTTGGTCTAATTGTGGTTGCTCGCACGTGTCTGCAGCTGAAATTCTGTACTTAAATAAAAAGCCCCCGCTAAGCGGGGACCCTAATATCCGGCTACAGTGGCCGGTCATGGGATTATTCGTACTGAGCAACGAGCTCGTTGTACGCTTCCTCCACACGTTTCCATTCTTCTTCATCTTCAATATTATAAAGCATCATCTCTTCGTTCTCTTCCTGTAAACGAAGAATAATGCCGTCTGCTTCCGGATTGCCGCGTTCGAGTAGAAGTGCATAGACCTTATCTTCAACATCAAAAGTCTCTACCAGCACCATCTCAACATCGTTACCTTCTTCATCCGTCAGAGTGAGCACCATTTCTTCATGCTCGTGATCATGATCATGGTCGTGTCCACAGGATTCGCCGTGTTCATGCTTGTGGTCAGTCATGGATATACCTACCTTCGGTTAATATTGTCCTTCATGTGTATGGTAACATGTCCGCCAGGGAAGGTCAATTTTTACCAAGCATCAGGAATCAAGTGCTGTAATTACCTTTTCCGAGATCAGCACAAACGGACCATCCTTCGATTCCTGAATATAGAACCCTACCCGATACTTCCCTGCTTTCTTGAAATCATAGGTGAAATCAGCCGTCCTGAACCAGAAATTATCCTTCTGTTGGTCCGTGATCTCCTGACTCTGAATGTCCTTCACATTCCCGTCTGGATCAGCAATCGCGATCTTCACGGCATATGCGTTGGTCTGCAGACTGTCCACCTGCGAGAATACGTTGAACTTCAACTTACCCTTATTAACATTGCCAAAAGGGGTATCCCCCTTGAATAAAAAGATATGCACATTCGGCTGTTCAAAGATCACTTTACCAGTAGCCGGATCAAAGCTGACGATACCATTGAAGTCCCGGAGCGGTACATAGGTCTTGCCCTCAATGACGACTCCACCGTCCTTTGCCTCTTCCCCGTTAATTATTAAACGCACCTGATCCTTGCTAGGCTCAGCCGCGAGCGTAGTTCCACCGAAGAGTGAGAACAACATCGCCATGCACAGTACTTTTCTCCATTTCATCCCGTTATGTCCCTCCACTCAACATCTGTTGTTGTACATTTATACTGCAAAACAGCCCACAAGTTGCGCTAGCTGTCCACAATAATGACACTTTTGACATCTTGGCTTGGGGACAGCAGAGCAATCATGCTACACTGTCAATATAGACAGCTGGATAACTTGTTCAAGGATCAGTTCCCAGCTTGTACATTATAGATATTTAATGAGGATCAACGGTACGAGCAAGCTTTGAACCCATCCATCCAAGGGAGGATATCAACGAATGAAATTGCAAATGCTGGGCACGGGCGGAGCCTTCGCCAAGACCTACTTCAACAACAATGCACTGCTGGACAGCGGAAGCGGCAAGCTGCTAATAGATTTTGGAATTACGGCCCCCCAAGCCATGCATCAGCTCCAGATACCACTAACTGAACCGGATGCAGTCCTCATTACACATATTCACGGCGATCATGTAGGTGGGCTTGAGGAGCTTGGCTTCCGCATGAATATTGTGCATGGTCGCAGACCGATTCTGTACATAGCTGAGAGCCTTGTCCAGCCGCTGTGGGATCATACGCTGCGTGGGGGCATGCATCAGGACGGGTATATCGAGCGCATTACGGACGTATTTGATGTGAGGCCACTCACCCCCGGATCTCCAGCCGAGCTGGTTCCTGGTATTCAAGTCGAGCTTATTCCTACTCGCCATATTCCAGGCAAGGACAGCTATTCCTTGCTCATCAACAATGAAATCTTCTACAGCGCAGATATGACATTCCATCCTGAGCTGTTAGAGAGACTCGTACGCCAGCAGGGATACCGTCTGATCCTGCATGAGGTTCAGCTCATAGGCCATGGTGCTGTGCATACGACACTGGATGAACTGCGCTCCCTGCCTGAGGATATCCAGGAAAAAATCTATCTGATGCACTATGATGACAGCATGGAGCAGTTCCGTACCCAGGCAGGTGTCATGACATTCCTTGAGCAGCACCGGATCTATGATACAGATGATATGATGCGCTGACCGTCCTTACAGACGAATAGCATGAATTGCAAAAGCCGCAGCTCCCGTTCAGGGGACTGCGGCTACTCTTTTATGACGATGACACTAACGCTAACGCTTGAATCCGTGCCTGAATAAGTATGGACGTGCTCTAGAGCTCCTTTTGCATCCGCACATGCGGAATGCCGGCATCATCGAAAGGTTCATCCGATATCGTAATGTAGCCCAGCTTCTCATAGAAGCCCAGAGCCTGACATTGAGCATCCAGCAAGGCGAATCGAAGACCCAGCTCTCTGGCTCGCTGCTCCAGCGCCAGCAGTATCACGCGCCCATAGCCCTTGCTCCGTTCTTCCTTCAGTACAGCTACCCGCTGTAATTTGGCCGTAGCGTCATCGTAGTAGATTAGACGGGCTGTCGCAACAGCTCTATCACCCTCAAATACGAGTAAATGGTGTACCTGATCCCCCAGCTGGTCATACCCATCAATCTCTTCCTCCAGTGGAACGTGCTGCTCTTCCACGAAGACCTCCTTGCGGATCTGTAACGCCTCTTCCAGTTGCTCTTGTGTAGTGATGCTTGCAATCTCTAGTGCCACTTGTGATCCTCCCAGCCATGATCCGTGAATTTAATAAGTTACTTTTACTATGATCAATTACTTCTACTTTGATCAGCTACTTTGACTCCTTGTAGGAACCGTATATCGGGCATTATAAATGGCTGGGACTGAAGATGCAAAGCGTTCATCCGAAAGAGGGACAGGAAGGCAGCTTATAGAACCTCCTCAAGTCTTCGTGCCAGTTCATCATCTGGAAGCGGATTTCGATGCGTATTTTCCAGATAAATATATTTCTCGGTCTCAGGCATCAGAAAATCCTTGTACCAGCGGAACATATCCGGGCTATCCCCCTGAATGCGCACAAAGCGGCGGACCGTATCCGCATGTCCAATCGTATTGTCGATATTCGTCAGCCAATCGGCACGGTAAAAATGCTCCCAGCGTCCCTGTGCAGCATGCTCTAGAGCCTGCTTGCCCTCGCCGTAGCCCCACACTGCATGGGAGGCCTGTATGAAGGAGCGAGGGTGATCCCCCGCCTCAAAATATTCATATGCCCGGCACAAGTGCACCAGTCCTTGGCAGCCGCTTCGATGCAGCTTCAGCTGAACCTGTAGCTGTGTCTCCAGCCTCCAGCGCTCGCCCGGCGGCAGCTGCTCCAGAATCTCGTCACATTGCAGCTCCAGTCGCTCCCAGCGAGGAATGGCCTCCTCTGCCTTGCTGCGGAACCAGCGCACCTGCTCCAGCAGAGAGGATGCTTCGACTGCCCAGTTCAGGCTGTCCTTGCCTTGCTGTTGTCCACGAAGCCAGTGCCCCATGATCTCCCGCGCTGCATGATGATAGAATTCATCTCCAGCCCGGTCATCTGCATGCGGACCATACTTAATCGTACTGGTGGCATACTGTTCATATAACGATGCGATCTCATGCTGACACACTGTATAATTACGGGCAATAAAGGCCTCCAGATGCTCCCGCTCAGTTGCCTTCCCGCGCTGCCACTGCTCAGCGACCAGGTCCAGGGTATATAAATGAGGCAGAATATTACCCGAGTTCACCAGTAGATAATCACTGGCTCCTGCTGCAAAGGCTTGCTTCAGTTCATCTACAATAAGTGTTGATGATGCAGGGAACATGGTCAGATGGTTGGAAGCCTGCAGATCATGGAAGGTCACATGGTAGTAGATACCATGATGGCCTTCATCCTCCGGCGCAGGCAAGGCAGGAACACGATGATTGGTAGAGCCATGTCGTCTGGACACCATCTTGCCGTACCCATTGTCTGCCCATATTTTAATTACACGATGAGGCACCTCAATATGCCCTTGCTTGTACAACTCCGCGATCTCTCCATACATCGCCATGCAGCAGACAGGCTGCTCCACATATTCATGCAGCATGTCATACTGCTTGCGAACAACACTGGAGATCAATGCCCCTCGTGCGGCAGGTGTATCAAAGCCGGGATCATCCTCCCAGAATGGCTTATCCCCCTGTCCACGGAATGACAGCACCCAGAGGATCTTGTCGTGCTGCTGCCGCTCGATCGCCTCCCGCCAGAGCTGCTCGAACAGCTCCGGATGCTCCTTATAGCTAGGTGCCTTGCCCGGGAACGCACGCAGGAACATTTCTGCCCCAAGCGGCTCAGCGTGATGATGTGTCACCCACAAGCCCATATCGACCGCCAATTCATGATGAATACCTGTTCGTGGTAAATCGGTGCCTGGAATGACCATGTTCCCCCCAGAGCGCAGCAGTGCCTCAAAGACCGGTAGCCATACCTCCTCACCCGGCGGGTATGCCTCCTTCCAGCCGATCAGGCAGACCTCGTCGTTCACGAACCAGCCGCGATACCGTACCCGAGGCTGCTCAGGCTCATAATCCTCCGCAGCTACCTCGACTAGCTCCCGAGGGACTGGCTCCAGTTCAGACCAGAACCAGAATGGGTCAACACCAAGCACCTTATGGCTGTAGCGAAGCAGCCCGTAGATCAATCCCAGCTCGTCTCTTCCCACGATCTCCAGTACAGTTCCATGCGCCTCTTCCCGATAATGAAAGCTGTACGATTCCGGCCAAGAAGGGCATTCATCCTTGTCTCCTGCATAGCGGGCAACGATCGATGGTGCTCCTGTCCCTCCTACTGCTTGAGTCAAAGGTGGTGCTCCAAACACCGCTTGATGATCCCTCGCAATCATCCGCCAGACATGCTCAATGGGCTTGGTGTGCTCTACCTGTATATCATATACGCTTGCTGCTGAAATTCGCAGATTTGAAACCCCTTTCAAATCTAGTCATCTCCTCTCCCTTAAGAACCATAGACATCTTGAATGTCATTCTGGAATTTTTAACTCAGAAGCCGTATTATGTAGCAATCTATTTATAATGGAAGCGCTCTACACAGAAATAATATCACAATATGCTGAGCATCAAAAGATCAACATGCTTGAATGCAAATAAGCCTGCCTCATGCCAAAAGCTAAAATTGCAGCATGGCATGTGCAGGCGAAGCTATTTCATTCATATTACGTCTTGTGAATACTTGCCTGTACGATCACTCGTTGCTTACCGTTCGGAGTACATGTGATCAGTGTCAACGTGGCCTCATTCTCCCGAGCAGCCAGAACCGAAAGGTCACTTGGCTCGACTATCGTAACCCGATCAACGACATATTCGAACTTCTCTGTAGCTGTAGAGGCCAGGATGGAATCACCCACACGGACCTCATCCAGCCGATTGAACAGCCTTCCCTCCGCTCTGGCGCGATGAGCAGCAATCGCAGCATTACCATCGGTACCGACCGGTGCGGTCTCACTCATGTGGGCTGCGGCGTAACGCATATTCGACTGGGTCGCTCCTTCCAGCACAGGCAACTTCAGTTCGATCACCGGGATCTCCAGAACTGCTACCGGGATATCTCCATTTACAGCATCGAATGCGTCAGAATCCACACGTGGAGCCTCAGCTACTGCATCACCCTCCAGCATGGCGGAGACGTTCGCAAATTCATCCACTAGGGATGGCTTGAGCTTATGCTGCCCAGCCTCCCATTGCTCTGCCTTCAGCATCAGTTCATTCTGCTTGTGATCGTTGAACCAGCGCATCAGGGAAGGACTTAACATGATGAGCACTCCCAGAACAATCAAGCAATATGGCAGCAACCGCCGCATTCATCTCCATCCTTTCATGAGTACATCACAATCATAGGTGGTATCGTTATAGATTGAACTGAAGATGTTAAGAGATTGGGTCTGTGCAACTACGGTGAACGTTCGAACCTCCGTTGCTCATTCCCTTTCTCAATTTTACAAGTTCAATCTATATAGGCTAGATACCTCTATTATACTGTCTGTTGTCTTATTGCTGAAAAAAGCACCTCCTGCGGGTGTAGCTCCCCAGGAGGTGTGTGCTGTGCGGATTAGCTGCAATCCGTCAGCGTCTGGTAACTCTTGTGCGCCAGGTCATCCAGACACCCAGTAGAATTACAAGCAGTCCCATCAATTGCAGTGGCAATGAACTGCCTTCGCCTGTTTGTGGCAGCATGCCTTTGGCTGCAGCATTCTGAAGTGGAGCCATATTATCGCTATCCTCGTCTGAGGACTGGTTAGCATGGTTATCCTCCGCTTCACCCAGTTGACCATCCTGATCCACTAGATTATGTTCGCCTTCGCTATCCTCTGCATCTGCTGCCGGTTGCGTGCTAGTCGCATCTGTCTCACCTGCTGCAGAGCCTGGATTTGTGCCCCCATCCGGATTTAGCGTGCCACTAGGCGTGGTAGGCGCTTCCTCGGAGGTGTCTGTCACCGGGGATTCTGTAGGAGTTGTAGAGTTTCCTGGAAGAACATCCCGGTCTCTATCCCTATCTCCCTTTGATCCCCCACCACCTGGCCGACTTGGCTCTTCAGGCTTCGGCGTTTCAGGAGTTGGCTGCTCAGGAGTTACAGGCGGTGTTCCCGGGGTGGTTGGCGCTTTGTGGTTAGTAACCACGAGCTGCTGCACCAGTAATCCATCCACCCTAACTCCTTCTGTATTGATATTCACATGTCTAACTGCATTGGCTTCAAGAACATAGCCCTCCGGGGCTTTAATCTCCTCCAGCGTGTACTGCCCGGCCTGCAGATTCGTGAATTCCGCCTTACCGAAGGAATCAGTAGTCACAGTCTGCGATTCCAACTGATGTGATGAATCCTTAAGAAGGAACGTAGCTCCTTCGAGAACCAGATCGGATTGTGCATCATCGACCTTCAGAATTTGAAGCTCATATTCAGGTGTCTGTGGCACTCCTGGTCCACCTGGACCCGGTCCCGGATTGACGGGAATCTCCGGCTCAGGCGTTTTCTTGTTCGTCATTGTAACACGCTTCACACCGCCTGTCTGCAGCACAGAGCTATCGATTACGATCGCATGCGAACGAGTATCCAGCTTATAGCCCTCTGGTGCAGCTGTCTCGGTCAGAGTATACGTATCATAGAGGAGCTTGGTAAAAGTCAGCTGCCCCAGGTCATCCGTTACCTTCTGTCCGATCAGGCGGCCTGAGCTATCGTGCAGTTCATAGGCAGCATCAGCCAGTACAAGGGATGCATTATCTTCGTCCACCTTGGTGAGCGTGATGGTCCCCCGTGCAATGGATCCGGAACCTGAACCATCCGAGAAACGAATGACAACGCTATACTCAGTCTCCTTCACCCCCGTATTGACGCCATCTCCTACGAAGCTCACTTCATTGGTGACGGGCTCCCGGTCTGCAGTAACAGCGATCTCGGAGGAATAACGGAGTATATAAGCCGTATCAATGCTTCCATTAAATATCAGCTCGAAGCTTTCCTCATCCAGCGCTCCCTTATGAAATACAACATCGTAATCCGTTCCTGGAGTAAGTAATTGTCCCAATGTGACTGTTCCGTTAGCTGCTACATCTCCCTTGTACAGCTTGAACGAATCACGCACCAGAATCTGATTGGCACTCGGTGTATCGATAATACGGGCGTTCTCAACGAGAGACTGTCCTTCATTAATCTTGATCTCCCAGTCAATCAGGTCTCCATTTCTGGCTCCTGTCTTGCTGACATAGACTTCACCGCGTGGAATCGTAACCTTCCGCTCCCAGCTCCACTCAGCTCCATCGGTACCAGCTACGCCCGCAGTATTTGGCACTTCCTCTGCTACCAAAGTGTTGTCCAATCTGGTATTCAGTGTAATCCAATACGTAGAGGAAATATCCCCCAGATCAATAGTAAGCAGATTCTCATTATAGCTGATCTTATCTGGGCTTAGGGTAATTTCTGTTCCCTTTAGCACCTCACCATTGGTCTGCACCTGAGCATGATAGACTTTGACTGAATCCAGATCCAGGTTTTGTCCTTCCTTGAGCTCATCCTTGAATAGAGCACCCGGAATAGCAAAGTTGTTATAGTTGACGATTACATCCCAAGTCAGTTTCTTCTCACGCGCATTATACTTACCACTTTTGTAGCCATTATTAATTGTATAGGCATTAGGGCGGAAAGATGCTTGCAATCGCACCTGATCAGGGGATTGTGATGTTTTTTCCGTCCAATCTAGCAGTGCAGTATTGCCGTAGACGGATTCTTTCGCATCAAATGCTGTCTTGTAAGTAATCGTATACGTATCTTCGAAAGTTCCGGTGAAGCTAAGCTTAAATCCCTTGTCCGGTTCACTGTCATTCAGTGAATAAGGAAGAACCGGATCCCCCGTAGAAGTAATGTTCAAGGATCCTGGCAGATACGTCAGGCCTCCGCTTGTAAATGTGTCATCGATGACCAGATTGGACATCGGCCACTGATCCCGATTCACTACAATTCTCCACGTTACTTCCTTGGCGCTATAATCCGTCGCTGCAATGGACTTCACCCCGATGGAGCTACGGAAGGTATGTGTTGCTGTAGCCGTTGTTTCCTTTCCAGACAGCTCTGTTACAACATCATTAGTTACCGTGTGGTTCTGGAACACACGATCTGTTGCCTTAGTCTGGTACTGAATGTTATATGCAGTCTGCACATCTGACGTGAACTGCAGGTCAAATCCATTCTTCCCATTAGCTCCGACGACAGGGGTAACCTGATACAGACTGGCCAGTAATTCATCCCCTGTCAGGGCATCTGTCACCTTGAACGAGCCCGGAACGAGCTCCATGTCTTCCTCAAAACGATCTTCAAGGAGGGCATCAGACTGCGGAATGTGCTTTTCGCCGTAATTGTATTTCAGGGTCCAGGTCACCGTCTGCTTGGCATCGTTATATGCCCCTGCTTCCTTGGTCACCAGCTTCTCGCGTTTGATATTGACCGTGTCATTCTTCCGCGCAATATTGCCTTGCTGACTGTTCAGCTCGGCCGCATTGGTGAAGCTTGTCTCTTCTTCATCTGTAATCCATGTAGAATACACCACCCGGTAAGCTGAAGTCCGACTGGATTCGTTAAATGCAATCCGGAAGGCCGAGCCGTCCGTTTCTGTCGTCAAGGTGTAGACATTCGCTCCCGAAGCTACCTCCGCGCCTAGATCCGGTGCACGATCCACATTAGGCAAAAGCTTATACACCCGTATGGAAGCAGGATCAATCTCAAGACCTGCTGGAAGCTGGTCAGAGATCTCTGCATGCTGGATCGTATCCAGAGAAGTGTTCACATCCAATGTCCAGTCGATCTTGATGTCCTTGTCTGCGACTCCATCCTTCTCAAGCGGTGTACCTTTCCATGGCTGGAAGTTCACGAGGGCCACCTGATCACCGCCCCGAATAGGGAAGGAGATCGGCACCTCCACGCTGCCTCTGATCGTCTGGGTGCTGAATTCCGTGTTGATCTGCAGCATGCCTCCAACTTCCGAATAGTTCTCCACCATACTGTTGAACGTCATCGTCACATGACCTGCAGTATCCACTGTAAAATCACCGACGCTCAGGCCGCCGTCCATCATCAGCTGTCCATTAATATTGCTGTAAATGACGAATTCCTGCGGAATATCGAATTCAAACGTATCGCCACTTTTATAGGAGTGGCCATTCTCTACCGCCCATTCATATTCGATCCTTACGGCATCGCCCAGTTGTGAGCGTTCGACCCGGTCTGGATTGTATACAGCATCAATCACAGTACCACCAGGGTCCTTCACCGTCACCTTCGTCAGCAGGCTGTCAGTCTGTCCCATGGTAGTCTGCAAGGCACTTACACGCGCTAGCGTGTTGGAGTCACCTGCGCTCTCTTGCGAGTCGGTTACCCCATAAGTATCACTTGTTACAGATTCTGTTCCCGACGGAATTACTGCTTCGTCCGCGCTGACTGATACCGCTCCGTTACCGACGATCATCTGGAGAAGCAGCATCCAGGTCAGGAGCATGGCTATAATTTTTCTGTTCATGCTATGAAACATGTCACCCTCTTTTCTTTTTGCTTGTGCTAGTATGGTACAAGTTATGGATTTTGGTCCGACTTCCCCCTCTCTAGGCTAACAAGGGACATTATACTTAACACGCCTTTACAAATTCTGGACAGGTCCCTTTTTTAGTTCATCTCATTGCACAATACAAAAAAAGCCAGCCTCTAATCCGGCGTGCCGGATCAGGGCTGACTAATTGATAAAGATATGTCCTTTTGCCATTTCTCGTACCAATGTGTAATATGGGGACTCGGCTCCAGACCCAATTCCTCGTGTATGCCGTTCTTCAGTCTGCTGTAACATTGTATGACGCGTGTGCTCAATCCCTGGGTTGCATAGATTAGCATGAGCGCAAAGCCAGCTCTTTCCTCGTACGGAATAATCTCCACAATCTTCAAGTAGCATTGTTCCTCTTCCTTGATCAGACCCTGCTCCCGATACCAGTCTGCAAGAGCAAATGATACATCCAGCCAGGCTTCCTTTAGTCGCTCTCGCTCGGCTTCCAGCCACCAATAATCATACATAGCCAGATAATGGCCTGTGTATCCGTTCATCACCGCAACATAATCGTGTACTATACTGGCTGAGGGCTCAGACAGGAGAGCCTGCAGCTTTTTCCACTCATCCACATCCAGTAGGACATTCTGTAGCTGCAAAATATAACCCTCGGATACGGTCTCCAACCGTACATGTTCCTGATAAGGCCGCAAGGCTTGTCGCACATGATACACTGTGTTGTACAGCTGACCTAACACTTTGTCCAGCTCGTGCTCTGGCCACAGCACCTCAATGAGCATCGATTTTTGAACGGGACGACCCCGATGCTGCAGCAGATACATGAATAATTCCTGAGCCTTGTTGGTCCGCCACTGCAGCAAACGGAGCTCGCCTCCTGCCTCTTCGATCATCACCTGCCGGAATAGCTTCATCTCAATGATGCGAGGGCCACTTGGCTGCCTGGGAGGATCGACCATGATCTGCTGGCTTCTCATGCGATTCTGTATCCGCTCAATCGTCTTGGTCAGCCGTTCTACACTAACCGGCTTAACGATATAATCTAACGCTTCCAATTCATAGGCCTGTACAGCATAATCATTATAGGCCGTAACGAACACGATTGAGATATTGGGGTTATGCGCGGCAATCTGCTCTGCCAGCTTCAGGCCATTGATCTCCGGCAGGCTGATATCGAGAAATAGCACGTCTGCATCCGATTGGAGGACGTGTTCCTTTCCCGCATGTACATCAGTATACTTGCCAGCAATCTCAATGCCCGGAATATGCAGCAGTTGGCGTTCCAGGAAGTCAATTGCCAGCTTTTCATCATCAATAATTAGTACCTTCATTCGCTCGACAGCTCCCTAATACAAAGAAAATATCCTTTCATGAATATGTATTATGCTCTTCGTGCACAAGAAATGTCTTAATTCTAACTATACTCTTCGGAGTTATACTTGCCAATAGCCATAATAATATAAAGGGGAACGCCACTGAATGTCGAATTTCACTTCCACTATCCATCGTCAGAAAAAGAATACTAGAATTTATCTCAAATATCTATCCATCATTGTTATTACCTTCGCTCTGCTCTTCGGAATGCGCTGGGCATGGTCACAGCTATTCCCAATATCCGAGGAGTATCATCCCGTGAATGGCGTTCTGGACCTGCAGCATGTGAATCTGGAGGAGTCCCCGACTCTTTACTTAAATGGAGGATGGGACTTCTATCCCGGGGAACTGCTCACGCTAAGTGATATTCAATCTCAGGCATATACGCCAAGTGCCATTAAGGTGCCGGGTGACTGGGGGAATATCATGAACCTGGACAAGGACCGCTCCTACGGCTATGGAACCTATCATTTGCGCATTCTCATGGGCCCCTCGGACCAGCCTGTTGCCTTCTGGTTCAGGGAGCTGCAGGCTGCAGCCGAGGTGGAAATAAACGGAGAATTGATTGCGAGCTTCGGCAAGGTAGCTACGACGGCTGAGGAGTATATCCCGTACAAGCTTTCCTTCAGTCCTTCCTACTCGATGAAAAAAGATACGACCAATACGGTTGAACTTGTCATTCGTATGGCGAATTTCGATAGTCCCAGCAAGGGAGGAATCGCTGCTCCTGTACGTTTTGGATCACAGACTGCCATAGATTATGTTCGCTGGTATTCGATCGGCTTCCAGATATTCATTTCCCTCGTGCTAGCACTTCACGGATTGTATGCTCTGATTCTCTACCTAATCAGTCCTGGAGAGCGAAGTCTGATCTATACCTTCATGATAACACTGTGCACCGGGATCGCCATTATGATCGGACACGAAAACATTCTGCTGCTCTGGCTACCAATTGATTACACCTGGGCCTACAAGCTGAGAGTAATTCTACTGCTATGGCAAAATGTATTTATTCTCTTACTCTTCCGCAGGTTCACCAGTAGACCGACCTTGACAGTGCCCTTGCGAATATTTATTACGGTATGTGCTGTCGTTACTGCGGTGTTGCTGGTCACCCCTGTATCTTTCAGCTACGGGATTGTGCAGTATTTTATCTTTGATGTGTTGTTTTACATAGCATTTATATGGCTGATCTTGATTACCTGGAACATGCTGAGCAAGCAGCACACAGATCGGGACATTGTATTTCTTATTATCAGCATATGTGGCATGGTGTCCAACCTGATGTGGAGTGGAGAAGAGTCGGCCCGGAATATAACAACCGTGTATTATCCTATCGATCTGATTGTGGCGATTACGGGCTTCTCCACGTACTGGTTCAATAAATACTTCCGGCATGCCAGAGCAAATGCGAGGCTGAATGAGCAGCTCCAGATCGCAGACCGACTCAAGGACCAGTTCTTGGCGAATACCTCCCATGAGCTCAAGACTCCTCTGCATGGCATCATGAACATTGCCCATAATCTTGCAGAGCAAGAGAAGCACAGGCTAAGTAACAGCAGCATGAAGGATATGAAGCTGCTCATCACGATCAGTCAGCGAATGTCGCAATTGATTGATGACCTGCTCGATGTGGTACGCCTGAAGGAGCAGCGCATTGTACTGGAGAGGCAGCCCCTTAAGATTCAATCCATTGTGACTGGAGTCGCGGCCATGCTCAACTTCATCACGGAGCGCAAGCCGATTACACTAGACATCCAAATCCCGGACACACTTCCAAGTGTCATGGCCGATGAGAAACGACTCGTGCAAATCGTGCACAATCTACTGCACAATGCTCTAAAGTACACAGTGGAAGGGACAATTATCGTCTCAGCTGAGGTACAAGGCGATCAACATGGCGATCAGATACTGGTCTCTGTCCGTGACACGGGCATCGGAATGAATGAAGAGCTTCAGCGTCGGATCTTCCTGCCTTATGAGCAAGGTGGCTCTGGAAGCGAGGGTGAGCAGGGGATTGGGCTGGGGCTCAGCATTTGCAAGCAACTGATCGAGCTTCATGGCGGGATGCTCTACGTCGAATCAGAGCCTGGTAAGGGCTCCGTATTTACATTTAATCTGCCCGTAGCCGATATCTCCAGTGACATGGCACATGAGGGTGCTCCGTTGTCGGATCGAGAGGAAGTTGAACCAGCCTATCGACAGGAAATGCTTGCAGCAGCAGGACTGACGGATATTGATATGACCCTGCTTGCCGGTACTACCGCGCAGCAGGAGATCGCAGTCGACAAGGTACAGCCACTATTGCCTGCAGGTCACACGCTTATTCTGGCGGTAGATGATAATCCCATTAATCTGAAGGTGCTGGAGAGTATACTTTCCTCCGAGCCTTACAGTATCACAACGGTAGCTTCGGCACGGGAGGCCCTTGAAGTATTGGACACCAGACCATGGGATCTGCTCATAGCGGATGTCATGATGCCACAGATGTCAGGGTATGAGCTGACCCAACAGATACGGGAGCGCTACTCCATGTCTGAGCTGCCTGTTCTTCTGCTCACAGCCCGCACCCAGCCATCAGATATTTATGCTGGCTTCTCTTCGGGCGCAAATGATTATGTTACCAAGCCAGTGGATGCCATGGAGCTGAAGTATCGAATCCGGGCGTTAATCTCGCTGAAGCAATCGATCAATGAGCGACTGCGACTTGAAGCTGCCTATCTTCAGGCACAGATTCAGCCCCACTTTCTGTTCAATGCATTTAACTCTGTCATGGCGCTGAGCTATATCGATACAGACAGAATGCGCAAGCTCGGAGATGTATTTGCGTCCTTCCTGCGCATCAGCTTCAATTATCTTAATACGGGCGAGCTCGTGAAGCTGTCCCATGAGCTGGAGCTGGTCAGATCCTATCTCTACATTGAGAAGGAGCGCTTCGGAGAACGGCTGTCGGTCATATGGAATGTGGGGCAAGCAATTGAGCTGATGCTGCCACCACTCTCCATTCAGCCTCTTGTCGAGAATGCTGTCAGACACGGATTATTAAGCAGATCTGCAGGCGGGACGCTAACGCTTACCATTGCTCGCGTGCAAGGAGGGATTAAGGTGGAGGTACAGGATAATGGCAAGGGCATGACTGAGGAGCAGGTACAGCTACTGCTAACTACATCTATGCAAGAGAAGAATGGCATCGGCATAGCCAATACGAACCGGCGGCTCATCCATTTGTACGGTCAGGGGTTATCCATCATGAGCGAACCGGATGTAGGTACGACTGTGTCCTTTATTATTCCACATGGAGCTCAGGATAGCCCAAGGAAGTGAGCTAAATGCTAATAAGCATCCCCATCCAGATCAGGACAGTATCCAGGTCTGGTCGGAGATGCTTATTTAGCATTAGATGACGGTAATCGTACCGAAGCACATGTACATCCCACAGTTGTAATTGTAGGTCCCAGGCTGCAAATCCTCCACCGTAAAATAATTGTCCTTGCCCTCCAGGTAGAGAAGCATCGACATATCCGGTGATGTAACGTCTGTGATGCAGGTAGATGAGGTAGTCTTCTTGAAATTAATCTTGGTAGGGACACCAGCCTCGACCTCAATATTACGAGGATAGAAGCCATCTGATTTGACCTCTACCGTCACGATATTGTAATTCTCATGATCTGCATCCGTAGGGGCTGGCTGTACCTGGCTGGCCGACGTGGGCAGACTATTTCCCTGAAAATACACCAGTGTAACACCACCCGCAATCAAGGCCACACAGACAAGCGTCAGGATGGGCCATGTATTGGACAGGAACTTTTTCATATGGAGTACCATACCTTTCATGGTTGTAGTAGTTGAATCTCGAGGTCTATCAAAAAACTCTCAAATATAAGCATAGACAATTTTATCATATTTAAAATGACTCGTTAGGGCTAGTCCCTCTTTTTATAGAACTCTTTTTTGCAGCATAACGCAAAGGAAAAATTATCTGCACCATTATCATCAATAATATACCGCTCACTACTGACAGTTGAGGCCGCTCCATAGCGGATTACTTTCAGCTCATACATCGCTCCGATCGTGACGGGCACATGGAATCGGTTGTCCATAATTCTGATATGAGTGGCCTCTTCCTCCTCACAGCTTAACACAAAGCACTGCTCTTGTTGATTCATAGCCGTTCCCCCTTAAGATGCCTCGCGCTTGCATAATCCCAATCCTCGCATCAGAATGCCTCCATTTTATCCAGCACAACGTTCAGCAGGTCATTAATCTTGTCACGCAGCTCCTGTAATTCACCATAGTCACAATCATCCATCGTCAAATAAAGGTACAGCTCATTAAAGCGCTCAATGTTAAAATCTCGCATCCTACCCCATCTCCCCAATTCATAAAGTCAGTCACATAAAATGCATAGCGAATCGATTGAAACGAATGTCGATATTCTCGCAATGTCGATAATAGATGTCCTCAGGATCATCACAATGAAGCAGCGCAAGCTTGGCCGGACTGATATATTCCTGAAAAAGCCGTTCCAGTGCAAGCACTCGATCCACAGTGTATGCCTTCACAAACTCCTCACAGGATGCATATCGGGTGAATCGGATCTTCTGTTGCCGATAATGAATGAGGTACCGATGAATCTGATCCTCACTTGCCCCGGTGCAATCCATCAGCAACTGTTCGATCTCACGCTCAGTCGTGAACAGAAACTTCACAGTAGCTATCAACTCCAACGATTTATTGTCAATATCCAGTAATTGAATTACGTTCTCCATACTCCTAGCCCCCTGACTAACCTTGCGGCACAAGCGAATAAGCAGCTCTAATTTGAGAGGATATCCAGTCAAAAGACTGTCCCTTCGTCGACATGCCAGAAGCAAAGCTATATGTTAAATATATAATGTCAAAACAAAAAAACAGGAACGTTTGTTCCTGTTAATCATAACAGAATCTCCCTCGCCAACCGCCGATGTTTCGGTAGATAAAAGACTAACTTTCAGCTTGTCTCTTCCGCACACAAAAAAAAGAGAATAAAGCCTATGCTTTATCCTCTAAGGTTCAACGAATAGATCTGGTTCAACGTATCATGATTGAGAAAATCAATCTTGAAGCGGTTCAGGTTGTAGCCGGCAGCTGTAATGCCAGTATTGTAATGGTCGCAGATCAGCTTATATTCAACATCTCCCAATTGCCCCTTCTCCTCATACAGATCTCTGGCCATCTTGAGCATGCCGCTATTACGAATATTAGTCGGAGTAAGCCCCTTCCGGCCGTAATACTCGGCCAATGTTGCGATCCTACGGTTAATCAGGGCAGGGTGCGCCGGAGCATTGGCATCCCTGGTTCGTACATTCCTGGCGGGCCGTACCACATAGCTGTTAGTGACGAGCTCGTTATAGTCCTTCTTGATCGAGGGGCTGACGATACCATTGTTCTTCTTGTATTCTTTCTCCTTGTTGGCTATACGAATGATATCATATAGCTGTTGCGAGATTGGAATTGTCCGTTGCCGTCTTATACCCTTGTCATCTTCATGCAGCAGCACGGTAAGTGTATCCGCACGGACATCCTGTATTTGCAGATGAAGCAGCTCACTGTACTCCCGACCATAGATTCCCTCGAATAACGCCTGAACTACAATTTTGTCTTGAAAATTAATAGCCCCATCCACCATATCATTCAGTTCTTCTTCGGAAAATATCGTCTGTACACGGGTATCTACAAAAGCGCGATAAAAATCAACGGATTGGATCTCATCAAAGGGATTGCTTGTATCTTGCCTTTCTCCCTGGACGATTGCCCACTTTATGTACAGCTCAACGATCCCTGCCGCTTGCTTCACCGGATTTACCTTCTTCGATTGAAGTAACTTTAGGAACTGTTCAATGTGCTCCAGCTTGAAGTCATAAAGATCCATACCCAGCGTTTCTTCGAGTGGGGCTACACGCTTGAAAATACGCATAATCTCCTTCGAATTATCCATATCCTTCACGAAGCTCTGCTTCATCTCCTCGTTGTACAAGGGATGATCATATATCTTGTTCACGTCCTTTGCCCCTCCCGCTCTATTCACTGGATATCATAAAGCTTTGGCTGTCTTTCGTCAATAACATAAAAATAGTGTTGAAAGTTTGATAGGCCTATATTACTATATATGCAAGCTCGATCCTATAATTTGTGGAGGAAAGGAGGTATTAACGTAAAAATATGAAACATAAAAATACTGGTTTTTCTATACTTACTGAGCAAGACCTGTACTACGACGGAATCGATCATTATTATGATGAACGCTTAGTGTCCCCTTGTATGTTAGCTGGTACTGAGGATTGCACCCAGTATATTCTCAAGGCCACAGCCAAAGAAACGATTGTCAACAAGCTGGCAGAACCAGCCTCATAATGCTGAAACGGAGGGATTGTTATTCTTTTGAGCAAGCAAGTACATATTTTTAGTGTAGATACCAGCGCCTTCTATAATGAATCAGAATTACGAATACATAGAAAGCAGTTACGTAACTTCAGATTTCGTATGAAGCTCAAGGAGCTAAGAGATCGGCCAACGACAGATGACCATACCAGATTCAAAGCAGTAGAGTATCTTACAAGAACTAATAAGCGACTAGAGAAATACAAAAAAGAACTTGTTGAGCAATTTAAGCAGAACGATCAGGTCAGAGTCATTCGTCCGGCTGAGGTGGATGAGCAGAATCTGAGAAATATAATTTCCATATTCGAGTCTGTCCTGACAAGAACACTGCAGATGGAAGTGGATACTCTTTCCCGAGATATCATTGTGGTTCAGACCTATTACTTCGATATCTTGCAGGATATTATCAGGCGTGGCTTCTGGTATCAGGATGAGCGTTATGTATGCTTTACGGCTTCAGCAGGTCAGATTCGGGAGAAAAAGACCATCTTCATTCGTGAGGCTACCTTGGAACAATACAGAAGCTCCCTGATGTGCGGCTTGACCAGTGAGCACATTAACCATCTAGGCGGTATCAACATTAACAAATATCTTGCTTACCTGGCTTTGTGCAATAGCGCCACAGAAGAATGGCAAGCCTTTGACATTCGAAAGTGTATTGTTGTGGACGATATGTCTACTACAATCCGCACCATGGTGGATTACATTTCAGATCATACCTACTCCATTGAAAGGCAAATGATGGACGTGCCTATTGAGCACACTGACGGCTGCGGAATGATCCTGCCCCGCAAAAGCTCAAAAGCCATGATGATCCGATTGCCGTGGGTCAAAGGCTTGCTCATCCCGTTTCCATTCGATAAATTCATCCGTGAGCAGAACAAGAAGGCCGGCCATAGCAAATATGGCTTAATCAAGGACATCTATGGGGTCGAGCATGATATTCTGAAGGAAAACATCGAGGTCATTTTCACCAAGAGTCAATTCAAGATGTGGAAGTACTACTCCTCCTGGGAAGAGTATACCAGCCATTACCTTACCCATAACTGCCAAGCAGGCATATGCAATCTGGAAGAAGATGCTATAGGTCAAGCCAAGCTTAATTATCAGATGCTACAAACCTTGACCGACATCACGGATGCTGAGCTCAAGGCCCTGAGCAGCAAGACAGCTACGGATATCCATAACATTGGTACCGACAAAGCTACGATGCTGAAAATTATGGGTGTAGTGCCGCATAACCGCCACAAGAATCCTTTTCAGCAGGCGCTCGAATATTATCCCGATCTTCTGAATGATGCCTACAGCAAAGAGACGATCAAACAAGTGAAAAAGAGTCTGGTCAGGCAAGCACGCTCGGGCAAGCTTGATGTGGACGGTAAGTACACTTTCATCAGCCCCGATCTCTATGCCTTTTGTGAGCATCTATTCCTTGGAGAGCAGAACCCACTTGGGCTGCTGGCAGACGGAGAGGTCAGTTGCAACCTGTATCCAGACACCACTGAATTGGACTGTCTACGAAGTCCACATCTATATCGAGAGCATGCCGTCAGGAGGAATCTCGTATCACCAGAGCTAAAACGGTGGTTCATCACCAAAAGCCTCTATACCAGTGTCCATGACCCCATCAGCAAGCTACTGATGTTCGATAATGATGGTGATAAGGCGCTTGTCTGTGCCGATTCTACATTGGTCACCGCTGCCAAACGCAATATGGTAGATATCTATCCACTGTATTATCCAATGGCGAAGGCCGATGCCGAGTCCATTAATAGCGACAGCATTTTTGCAGGACTCAAGGCGGCGTACACTGGGGGGAATATTGGAACTATAAGCAATAATATCACCAAGCTATGGAATAGCGATCCGGTGAATCTGGATATTATCAAAATCCTTTGTATGGAGAATAATTTCACCATAGATTATGCCAAAACACTATACAAGCCCCAACGCCCTGAGCATATGGAGCAGCAAATTCTGAGTCACACCAAGCAGAAAGCTCCTGCTTTCTTCATCTATGCCAAGGATAAGGAGGCTGGGAAGGTAGAAACTGCCAACAACAGTGTAATGAATCGGCTATTCCGTATGATACCCAATCCGCGAATCAGCTTCCGGCAAGCAGGGATCGGAAAATTCGACTACACCTTATTAATGAAATCCAAATGCGGAGTGGTCTTGGATGAAGCAGTTATTCATACCTATCAAATGCTAGATCAGAACAAGAAGCTGCTGCTTGCGAATCCAAATGAAGCTGAGGCAACAACCCATCCCTTGTTGTACCAAAGAATTAGGGGAATTATTTTAGATACTACTAGTCACAGTCCCTACGAAGTCACAGACATGCTGGTGGAGTATTTATATAGACATAAAAATAGTAAATACAAGAATACACTATGGTCTGCCTTTGGAGATATCCTGCTAGAGAATCTACTACGCAATCTGAACAAAATCCATTGTTGTGAGAGCTGTCATACAGAGTTTGTAGTCACACGACAGCGTCAGATCTACTGTGAGCCTTGTCATGACCATATTCGCAAGGAAAAAGAGCGTGATAAAAAAAGAAAACAGCGTGATAAAAAACGGTCCCCTCGAGTTGAAAAGATGTCCCTGCAGTGCTGCTGCCGCTTAGGACAAGGGTTTTCACTATTTTTATTCAATTAACCAAAACGTCTTTAAGGGAGGAAGTGGTCGCACAGCCCTCTCCCTCCTCTTGTCCCATGATACAAGCAATCACTGGATGCCCCTTTTAGCCGGCAAAAGGGTTATCTGTGTTTACATAGATACCTTCGATGGAGCTTGCAGATCATTACTGCCTCTGTCCTATCAAGGAGGTGCCTACATATCAGTGGGACCACATTATGCGTTTCTCGGGCAACCCTGATATCCAATCTAACGGACCAATCAGGTAACTGCGCATCATACGAAAAAGGAGCGTGAATATGGACACTATGTCTAGCCCAAAGGCAGGTGCTGGAACGATGACATTGCTTCAAGGTCTGGAATACGCTCGAGGCCAAATCATAAGTACATTGATTCGCTCTGAGACATTGCGTGCTGTACTGACCTATCCAGAAGCCGAAGTTGCAGAGGCCAAAGCAGCAGCAACAACAGAATTGACCACGATAGATCCGGAGCTTGCGGCGGGATTGCTCAGCAAGTATATCTTTCCGTACCATTTCACACCAAGCTCCGATGATCCACAGCGTAGTTACCTTACCTTTTCTTTTCGGGAATTCAAGCCCTGGAAGAATTCTCATCTTACTGGACTGCTTCATTTTAAGGCCCACGTACATAAAAGTCTCATCTTTACAGAGCATTACCAATTGCGCTCAGACCATATCGCAAATATTCTGCAGGAGTTACTCCACCATAATCAGGAGCTTGGACTTGGGAAGCTGGAATTTCTGAAGATGAATGAAATGACTGTGCAGCCTGACTACTCTACCTTGTCGCTACAATATCAATTTTGGAGTATCCGAGCACCTCTATGAAAGCAGAACAGATGAAGCCAGATCGACTACAGCTATTCCTAGGTCTTCCCTTCCTTGTAAAAGAAGCCGTGCCATTGCACTCGCCTAGCATTGATGAGGTTGGTACCATTGGATACATGCAGTACTCTATTTACCTGATGCTGTGCAGCTTTCGCAAACAGGATATTTTGCATCGGTTATATGGTATCTCCTCAGAGGAATTACATACGATTGCTGATATGGACGACTATGCGGTGCTGACGGATCACCCGGCCGTAATCCGGGATATCGCTGAGGCGCTCTCCTTTTTCACGCGGCAGCAGGTAAGCTTTCATCCAGAGACCACTTCGTTTAGAGTTCAGGAGCATGTGTTGGTGGATACAGATAATTACCAAGCTATCGCCAGTGTCATTGCATGTCTTAATGGAATCAAGGATACCAATGAGCAAGCAAAGACCTTTCCCTCAGAGCGCGCCCGCCGTATGTATGAGCAGATGATGGCTTTTGAAGAGGCCATTCATAGTAAGGACGAAAGTGGTCTGGAGCTGAAAGACATCCTGTCCATTCTCTGCTGTGCCGGAGATAATGGTCTGAATATCTTCAATATTGGCCGTCTCACGGTATATCAGGTATTTGAGCAATTCGAGCGCATGAGTATCAAAGATCGGTTCCAACGGCTATTGCCGGTATGGGCCAACGGTTATCTTGACGAGAAGACCGAATTCGAATGGATTAAAGAAACCGAGTTATAAGAAAACAACTACTATTACAGTGAACAACTAGGAGGATTTTATTTATGCTTAATCTTGATCGCTACGGTTCCCGCAACAATCTTAACCTGCAAATTTTCGACTTCACGACGAATAAGCCTATTATGACTTTTGACTATGCTACGACTACAACGAACGAATTTGCCGGAGAGACAGTCTATGCTCGCGGTGGTGATGGCAACCCATATCGTATCTCCTGGAACGGTGACAAAACTTCCAAGCTGACGGTCGAAACACAGGTCTTCACTTTGCAACACCTGTCTATGCTGGCTGGAGAACCGATTGTAAAGGGTGAACACGCCATCTATCGCTCTCAGGTCGTAACTGTGGCAGACGGTGGTAGCGGTGCAAAAACTGTGACTCTCTCTAAAGCACCCATTGGTGGCACAAGCGCGGTAGCTGTCTATAGCTACGTGAACGGTGTAATTGCAGATTCGCAGACCGTTGAATCCGTCCAAGACAATGTGGTGACTCTAGCCCCCACCTCTACCGTAAAGGTTGGCGAGGAGGTAGAGGTATACTTCCAATTCAATGCACCAGATACAGCCAAACTGTCCTACACGGCAAAAGGCTTTCCGAAATACGCCAAAATTATTGGGGACACGATCTATGCTACGGAAAAAGGCGGCAGCGTAGTCTCTTCCCAGCAAGTATTCCACAAAGTAAAGCTACAGCCTAACTTCACCGTCACCTACTCGCCAACTGGTGATCCAGCTTCACTAAGTCTGACCTTCGATCTCTTCCCAGTTAGCATTGACGGGGCCGAAGTCATGAAGGACGAAATCCTGTACGAGGATTAATATCCTTAAATAGCATTAAGCGTCCACATGTCTGACACGCAGCTCTAGGCAAATGCCTCCAAGTCAGCCTTAATAGGCACGGCTTGGAGGCATTTATAGCTTACAGCGCTATAGTTGGCCACGCCAGCTAGTGTCCAGGCAGCATTACTATAATTACGGATATAAAAGGAGGCTTCCCTACTTTGGCTAGATTGACAGCAACGGAATTAAATAAACTCGGCTCCGGGCTTGAGGAGAAACAAACGATTCAGGTCCTAGGTAAATATGATGTCACAATCCATACCAAGCTGCGCAATACAGGAATTCAGCGAGTGCTCTCAGTGTATCTTGAACTTCTTCAGGGTCTGAAAGCTGCGAATAAGCTGGATGATGAGATGATTGCTGGTACCCTTAACGTACTATATACGTTGATTTTGCGCGAATTCACGGACCTGCCCCTCCCTAAAAAAAATGATCTCACCCCTCTTCTCCGTGCTACTAGCAATCTGATTGACACAGGCATTATGGAGGAAGTGTTCCAGCACATACCTGATTCCGAACTGATGAAGGTGAAGGATCAGATGAGCAAGGTGCAGAGCAATATGGCTGAAGCATTAGCAGAGATGGCGATCGTTCAGGACTCGCATCAGAATACGGATCACGCGGAAGCTAAGCAGCCACATTAAGGAGGAGCAACGAGGATTCTATGGAGCTATACAAATATGAAGTGGAGAACTTCCTGGGCTATCTGGATACGTTAAAAACGGATCGTGTACAATCCAGGCACAAAGTTCGATTCAAAAAATGGCTTGCCGAACACTATGACCAGCTGTTGTCAGACTCGCATGACATCAACATGGACTATGCCCTTCTCGACGAGGACGGCCACCCGCTAGAACAAGACGGGCGCATAACATTTCGTAATGATCCTGAACGCTTGCAGGAGCTTAGGAAGCTCTATCACGAGCGAATCGTCATGGATGAGACACCTGAGCGCAAGGATATGCTACTGGCGATCAAGCATGCCGTCATCCACTGTGGTCCAGATGAATTCGAGGGGATTGCAGCCGATTGGTATGATCGATTCTGCGAGATTGTCGAGCACATATATGCTGATGACATCGCTACCGATAACGCTTCAGCTCCCACAACTAATCACGTATCGGCGGAACAGAGCCCCATCGACAGAATGGAGAAGAGATCCTAATGTCTCTTCTTTTTTCTATTTCTTCCGTAAGTGATGCTGCGAGCATATTTCATAAATCCAGCTAACTGCTGACACAAGTATAAAAAGGAAGTGACATTAACCATTGCCTACACCACCAAATATGGATGCTCTATTTGAAGAAGCCTTGCGCGAAAATACGCGACGGAATGAATTTAACAAAGCAAAGTCGGAGCTTCAGACCTTACTCGATAAGGAAGCATCCAATTACAATTTCCTGATGCGCTCTCTTACAGGCATGTCGAGTCTGCAAAGACGTCTAGACAGTACAGGCTTCTCAGACGAATATAAACAACAAATTGCCGCTATCCAGGCTCAGATGGAAGGGATCGACAAGAAATTCGGCCAAGGTAGCTTGGGCGGAATGGTCATTGGCAAGCTCGCTCCCCTGATCATACCTGCCCTAGCAGATATGACCCGTATTACGATCGAGCTCGACACCCAAATGAATGAGCTCAAGCGTGTGCTGGGTGAGTTCACCAATGTAGATCAGATTTTGCAGAACAGCGCCAAGACCGCTGCAGAGGTCGGAAGATCCATGAAGGAAGTGAACCAGACAATCCTGGAATTCAGCCGCATGGGCTTCGATGAGAGTCAGGTGAACAACCTTGCCCGTACCGCCTTAATCATGCAGAATATATCGGATATGTCTCCCGAGCAGACGATTGAAGCCGTCTCTACGGCAGTAACCAAACTAGGGACGGATTCGTCCAGTAGCCTTAGTGTAGCAGATCAATTATTAGAGGTAGACAGGTTCAGCCTCCTCATACAGTAATGTATGCAGCTCAATTCGGCCATATCAGAGGAAGCCTAGAGGTAGGTAATTCTGAGGAAAGACATGCTTGCTGCGCCTAGCGAATGAATACGCCTTAGGCAATCGCGGCTCATGAATCCGCAACGACTACACGCCGAAGCCCTGCTCCGCAGGGACAAGATATAGTCTGAACTGCACCGATAACCTGACGTAGAAAGTGCAGAGGAAGGGTCAAGTGTCAAGACACTTTCAAGAAGCACCCTTCCCGCTGTATCGTCATCGATACAGTCCGTAGGATGAGACAGCCATCCGAAAGTAACAGCCTGTAACCGCAATTTTGCTGTCTCCGCCAGTGATCTCACAGCCAGTATGTCATCCGCTGGCAGTACAGCCCAAACCTACGGTGGGGATTATTCCCTTGCCGCCTAACCGAGTGATCGGTTAGTGAACAGTCAGCCATATCGGGAAACGTCTGGGGACAGATCATTCCGAGGAAAGAGCTAGAATTGAGTGAACTCATAGTTGCCTCCATACATAATAATCTTCGGCATACAGAGAGTTGAGCTGCGCCTCAGATGTGCGGCCTCTACTCACTCACCTTTCCAGCAATCCGTAACGACTACGCGGTGTATCTGGTGACAGATGCATCCTACGCTGACTATCTTGGTGCTCGCTCTATGAGCGTCTGTACGAAGATAAAGATAGAGTCTGGTCTGCATCCATAATCCCCTTGCCCTTACCTGGCAAGCTACGAAAATGCAGAGGTAAGCAGAAATGACTTACCCCCTTGAATCGTATTCAAGGAGTAACAACAACGGTATCCATGGAACAGCTTTTGGGCCATACTACAGCACTGGCAACAGCTACGCAGGAAAGCGGCTCAGTGGTCGGTAAGCTTGTTGCCGCCTAGCCAAGCGATTGGCTAGTGAACACCTTGCTATATCGGTGGAAGCGTTGAGGAACGTAATACCGAGGGAAGATAGCAATATTGCTATCCCCGTAACGACTACACGCAAGGCATCTGCCAGATGGGAGAACTCCAGAATTCCAGGTAGAGCTCATCCGACAGATGAAGATATAGTCTGAACTACGCTATAACCGAAGGACATGAAGGCGTAGAGAGACGGTCAAGTGTCAAGACACTTTCGAGAAGCACCGTCTCCGCTATACTCTCACCGTATAGTCAGTAAGGCATGATGGCCTGAAAGTAACAGCGTGGACGCACTGAGCACCATTTATGCACGAATAACCTCTCTTAGTACTTCCGAAGAAATACTGCGTAGTGTAGGAGTATCCATGAATAACGCGCAAGGCGAGGCCCGTAGCGTTACAGCTATTCTAGACGATCTAGCTGGTAAGTGGAATACACTAACCAAGGAACAGCAGCAGTTCACAGCAGAACAATTCGCTGGTTATGGGAAAGGTGATCAATTCATTGCATTAATGCAAGAATACGGGACCTCCCTCAGAGCGACCGAGACTGCAATGAATTCACAAGGCGCTGCCGCTCTTGAAAATGATAAATATATGGGCTCCCTGCAAGGTCGCATTGATCGCCTGAAGGCTTCGTGGGACGGACTTGCTTCCGCAGCCGGGAATGCTGTACTGTCCGATTCCGTTATTGTATTGACCAGCAGCATCACCAGCCTCTTGACCGCACTAACCAAGGTTGTAGATACGATTGGTCTACTGCCATTGCTGCTTGGGGCTGGTGGCTTTGCTTTTGTCAGCTTCAACGGTACTATACGCAATGCAATAATACAGGCTACTGCAATGAACGGAGTGTTAGCAGGACTGCGAGGCGGTATCGCTGCACTTGGTGTGTCTATAAAGGGCATGCTAGCCTCAACTGGCATTGGTCTTCTTCTTGTTGGGATCGGCATGATTGCAGAAGGACTCATTCATGCGTTTGCTAAGGCCAATGAGCAACAAAAGCAATTCTTTGATAATCTTGAGCAGAATACAAATCAACGAGTATTAAACTTAAATGAGCTTGTTAATTTAGATATTGAATACAACAGTGGCAATAAATCAGAAGAGGAAAAGTTACAAATTAGACAGCGAATGGCCGAGTTAATGCCTGAGATCATTGCATATTTTGATGAAGAAGGCGCGGCCGTCTACAAAACAAAAGAAGAAGTTCAAAAAATATTAGATAAAGAGAAAGAAAGACTCGCTGTTCAAAAAGAAATTCTTGCAAATTCGGTTACCGAGAGTCCTGAGCTTAAAAGCGCTGCAGAGAACATTTCTGAAGCAAACCAGGAATTAAACCAACGCAAGCCAGATTTGAGTACTAAGAAAAATGCAGTAGATATCATCAATTATCTTGAAGACTATAAAAATAGCAATCAAGTATCTCTAGAGCAGATCATTGATGATCGTGGCATGATACGCAATAAAGAAGTAGAAGAGCATATACGAGAGCTTTCTAAAAATAATGGTCTTGAGCTTACTGGTCAGATCTCACTTCACTTGAATAGTGATAACTTTTATACCGAAGCCGCAAGGGTACGAAATGAATATGCAGAAGTATCTAACACTTTCGAGGGTCTAAACACAAAAATAATAGAAGGCCAGAAAGTTTTTGCAGATAAATTTTCAATTATTAATGAGACGATTACTGATAAAATTGGCAATCAAAATGCAAACCTAATTTTGGGTTCTCTCAGTGAAGAATATATTAGTTCCATTGATATTAGCGAGAGTAACGTTCAAGAAGTTGTTCGCAACTACCAGGGCTTAACACGTTCTATAGCTGATTATATAAATAAGAACAAGATAGACCTCAATCAGATTATCGAAACGGGGAGCTTTTATAAGTTAGAACAAGCTCTACAAGCTTCTGGTGTCAGCGCCAATATGGCTAGCAAAGTTATGGATTCATTCATTACTTCTGTAAAAAGTGCTGACAACACAACAAACTTGTTTGACTCCGAAATAAATGATTCATTTAAGAAGTACACAGAACTCAAGACAGAAACAGATTTGTTAAATCAAGCTCAAAAAGAGTTACAGGACAGCAATCATTTGTCAGCCGAGACTATCCAAAAGCTTAATAACGTTTTTCCTGATTTCATTAAAACGACTAAGCTTACTAAAGAAGGTATCCTCGAATATATTAGAGTTTATAAAAATAGCAAAAAATCCATATATGAGGAAGAATTAAGCGATACAAGAGTTACTATTGAGCAGGCTAAGTTGCGTCTTGAAGCGCTCGAAGCAGAGATAAGGGCGAGAGAAAAAATACCTGCACGCATTCGCGAACTGTCTGCGCAACTAGAGCAGGGAAATTTATCTGAGGAGACCGCAGATAAACTAGCTGCCAGATATTACAAAAACGCAAGTAGCTCTGAGACAATTAACAGATCCAATTATGATTATATAGGGGAAACGGAAAGCGAACTCAAAAAGGCACTTCAGGAAGAGAAGGAGAATTTAGATACCTTACTTGCCAAAGCTAACCTTAGTGAAACCATAGTCAACAGTCTATTCTCAACCTCCGACAAAGCTACCAAACAGCAAGATAACCAAAGAAAAGCAACTGAAAAGGCTAATGCAGCTTTAGAGAAACAAAGAGATTTGCTACAAAACATCAAAAACGAGCTTGCCATCCTGCAAAATGAAAGAAATCGTTTAAAGCCTGGATCAAGTGAATATCGTAAATCGCTGGAACAGGAAAACAATCTGATTACGAAACAAATCGATCTTCTGAAGAAGAGCAAGGATACTACTGCAACAAATGATACCACTCCAACGCTAAGTACTGCCTCAAGCCAGGGAACCACATCTTCTTCACAGGCAACAGGAAAATACGCTAATCTCATTAACAAGCATGCTGCCGCAAACGGAATTGATCCGAAGCTGATTCAAGCCATTATTCAGGCAGAGAGCAGCTTCAATCCAAATGCCACCTCTTCGGCCGGAGCTCAGGGCTTGATGCAGCTCATGCCAGACACAGCAAAAAAACTTGGCGTAAGGAATGCCTACGATCCCGAGCAAAACATCAAAGCAGGCACTAAATACTTTGCTGACATGCTCAAAATTTTTAATGGAAATGTCAGAACTGCTTTATACGCCTACAATGCAGGCCCCAACCGTGTAAAACAATGGGATCGCGACGGAAGGCTCGGCAATATTCCTTATTCTGAGACTAAAAAATACGCAAATAATGTACTTAAATATTACGGAGCAAATACAACAACCAGCACTGCCAGTAGTTCAAACAAAGCAACCGACACATCCAGCAATGATTCCACCAAAGACTCCAAACAGCCTGACACCAAGGAAAAAGTTTTTACCGATAAAGATGTACAAATCAGTTCATTGATACAGGAGCTTGAGAACAACCGAGCCGGAATCATTCAGGATCTCGTGCGTGAATACCAAGACAAGCTCCAGACAAAAGACGACGAGGCTGCCAAATCTCAGGGAAGACAATCAAGATACAGCCAAGTCTCTGAGGAATGGCGAAAAGAAGAATCCTCTCAAATCAAGCTACTAGAAGAGAAGCAGCAACAAGTAGAACAAATGAATAAAGAGCTCCGTCGACTTGTGCAGGAGAAGCAGATCACTAATGGTGAATTTGATAGACAGCTTGCCGAGAATTCCACGCAGTGGTGGGAGTTGGAAAAACAGAAGCAAGATAAATATTATGCGGTCATTGTCAGCAATCTGGATGAGTACCAGAAGAAGATCGACGAAGCCGGTTATGAGCTGGAACTGTCCCGTTCCAAAATGTCGATGCTGGATGAAAATTCACCGGAATATCAACAAGAGTTACAGAAGCAAATCGGACTCCTGGATCAGCAACGAGAAGCTACACTTAAGCAAATTGATGCTGTCAATCTTCAGCTTGCCAATGAGAAATTGAGCATCGCCCAGAAGGAAGAGCTCTCCCAGCGACTGAACGACTTGACTAAGCAAACGCTGGACTACAGCAACGCGATCTACGCCATCAAGGAGAGCGCAGCTGACAAGATTATTAGCAATTATAAGAAGCTTATCGAGCAGCAGAGAGATTTTGCCCTACAAGCCATCGAAGATCAGACTAAGGCCGAGAACAAGCGTCACGAGCAGCGTCTGAAGAATATTGACGAAGAGCATAAAGCCTTTGAGAACTACATACGTAATGAGCTAGAACAGCTTGACCGTAATGCCCAGAGTGAGGATTACGAGAGTGAGCTGAAGAGCAAGATCGACGAACGGCAGAAGCTGCAAGATCGCTTCAACAAGCTCCTGCTGGACACCTCATACGAAGCCAAAATGAAGCGCCAGGAGCTTCAAGATCAAATGGACGCCAAGGATGAGGAAATCGCCAAATTCAAGGAGGATCGCGAGCGTGAGCTACGTAAGCAAGGACTGAACGATCAGCTCCAGGATCGGCAGGAAATTGTGGATCAGGTCAAGGACACCGAAAATGACTTGAACAAATCCATCCTGAAGAACATTGATAGCGAGAAGACCCAGACCGAACGCAAATATAAGGACATGCTTGAGGACGAGCAACGCTTCTACCAGATCAAGCAGAACCTGATGAGTGAGGACAGCAATGTAGTCAAGACGCAGCTTGAAGCGCTCAAGGGGGAATACAATATCTTCTTCACTCTCCTAAAGAATGAGGCATTGGAGACAAGCCAGCAATTCCAGAATATGATGAACAGCTTCCAGTTGGACAAAACCCAGCTCGATAATTTCCAGAACCTGGATAACCAGATTGGCATAGGCTCCGGCAGTGGAAGTGGCAGCGGAGCAGGCAACAATGCCGGATCGTCCAAGACAGATGAAGCGGCCAAGGCCGCAGCTTGGCAGGATTATCTGTCCAACAAGCTCAAGGCTGAAACACTTCGTGAGAAAATGGCCAAGCTGGACAAGAAAAGCGATAAGTACAAGCAGTTGGATAAACAATTCCAGGCATTGTATGACGCCAATGAAGCTTATCGCAAAAAATATCCCGAATTCCCTAACAAATCCTATGACGAGCTTAAAAAGCTCAACCTGTTCTCCGCTGAGCAAGGCGGTGTGACAGGCTCAGGCTCTGCATGGCAGCAAGGCAAGTTCGCGCTGCTGCATGAGAAGGAGATGGTGCTGAACAAGGCCGATACAAGCAACGTGCTGAATGCGGTCGGGATGGCCCGCTCCATCGTGGACAAGCTCAAGGCACTCACCCCCGCCTCGATCTTCAAGACGGTGAATCAGCAGAGCTCCTCCACCAGCACCGACCAATCCATCGCCATTGACCAGGTCATCATCCAGGCCAATGACAAGGATAGCGGGTCCAAGCTGTGGCGTAGCTTCGAGGCAGCACTGAATACGAAAATGAAGAGCAGACTGGTATGAGGAGGCTTCCCCTCCTCTCTTCAGCTGTTTTTGGAAAGGAGACCACATTGTTAGGAGATATAGATTATTACAAAAAACCGGTCACACCGCAGCTCTTCCTCTGCAAGCCGGACCGGACGATCATCAGCAAGCTAAGCGAGGCGTATCAAATTTCCAAAGCGACCAAGCTTGCGGGAGTGTACGAATTAACCTTCTCCCTCCCCTACTTCATCGACCAGCATCATCGACTACTGCCGAATAAGCATATTGATATTGTACGGGAGCGATATCTTATCAAGGTCGTAGAAGGCTCGCAGACCGAATGGTTCTTCATTCATACCCTAGCTGACGAGGTGCAGGAGGATGCGGATACGAAGGCGGTAAGCTGCTACTCCATCAACCAGCAGTTGGCCGATAAGATGATCAAAGAGTACTCAGAGGAATCCAAGCAAGCGGAGGAAATTCTGCAATTTTTGCTCACGGATACGCTATGGTCTGTGGATTATATCGATGCGGATTTCAAGCTGACCTACCGGGCCTTTGATTTCCCTAACTCCACTGTCCTAGAGTGCCTGGGTGAAGTTGCCGAGACCTACAATGCCATTCTGGAATTCAATTCGGAGCGGCGAACCGTCTCCCTGCGCAAGCCGGAGCTGACGGGCGTCAACAAGGGACTGACCTTCTCCTGGAGCAAGTACCTGAAGACGATGAACCGCAGCATCCAGACCGACGAAATGGTAACCCGGCTGAAGGCCTTCGGCCAGGACGATCTCGGCATTCAGGATGTGAACCCGACGGGCCAGAACTATATTGAGAACTTTGGCTACTGGATCTACCCGTTCGAGCGAGATGCACAGCGGCAGGTGCTGCACTCCAGCCACTATATGAGCGATTCCCTGTGCCACGCCCTGCTCGACTATGCTGCACTGCTGGAATCCAAGAAGGAGCTGTTCCAGACCTATCTCAAGGAACGTCAGGGTTATGAGCATAAGCTTAACGAGCTATCCGTGCAGTTGGATGCACTCCTGAAGAATGAGTCCGTAATTACGGATACGATGCTGTCACAGCAATTTGATGGCAAAATGTTCTTCGAGAAATACCAACATAGTGCCAGCTCCAGTCGCAGCTTCAGCCTGAATAACGGCTTCCCTTATGCGGCCATGATCAAGATCGAGGATGTCACTGGAATGACGGTGTCCCTGAATGGAGCCAACCAGAGCATCCAGGCTGGCAAATGGGTGCTGCTCGGCAAGGTACGCAACCAGGATACTCTGCAAATCACAGTAAGCGGCGGCAGCTCCAGCGTCTATATGCAGGTATGCACCATTAGTGTCACCGAGTATGAAGAGAACAACAGGACCGCGATCATTGAGCGCTACAGTCTGGATAATAAGGAAATGCAGATTACCCAGAAGCAGCTGGAAATCGAGGCCGAAGAACAGAAAATTGCCGCGGTAAGTAGCCGAATTACCCAGCTACAAAGCCAGACCTCCAAAGAAGTCAATTTCACGGATGCTCAGCTCATCGAGCTGGGTGAGTATATCATTGAGCGTGAATACGTCAACTCCAGTATTATCGATGCAGAAGACCTGCTGAAGGAGGCCGAGGCCAAATTCAAAGAGCTGCAGACACCGCAGCTCTCCATTGATCTGGATGTCGTGAACTTTCTTGAGATCGTAGAGGAGCAATACAACTGGGACAAGCTCGTGCTGGGTGATTTTGTGAATATCAAATACGAGCCGCTGGGTATCCAGGTTACTGCCCGTATTACGGAAATTAACTATAACTATGAAGACTCTAGCATCAGCCTCGTCGTCTCCAATGCCAAGGATGTCAATGACGAGACGAAGCGACTGGAGAAATTCCTGAGCGAGGTCAAGAACACCAGCGTTACCGTAGATTCCAACAAGTCCAAATGGGGCAAGGCGGTCTATGATACATCGGAGATGAGCCTGCTATTCGAGAACTTCTGGAACAAGGTCACGAATGAGGTCAACATGGCGTCTAATGAGTTCGTGGATATTTCCCAGAAAGGGATAACAATTACCGATCCGAACGATCCACAGCGCTTTCTTCGAGCAACTCATGGTGTGCTGGCGCTGACCCGCTCCGGCGGATTACGATACGAGACTGCCATTTCCGCAGATGGGGTAATCGCAGAGCAAGTACTAGGCAAGATCATACTTGGTCAGCGTGTCGTCATTGGTGATCCTGATGGATTATGGATGACAGAGGGGCCAACGACCACTATTACGGATCGCTGTGGACGTGAGGTGGTCAAGTTGGGATTGACGTCCACCCAGCCTGATCGTTTTGGCCTTATTTTCAACAACTATGCGTCCACTGATTGCGAAAGCAAGAGCATTGTCAACCATGTCGGGATGGACAGCGCCACTGGCTTTTACATTGATCAAAGGAATGGTAACAGCTTCGAGAAAAGGCTGTGGACTGATGTTCAGGGCACGCTCCACGCGCAGAATATTCGTGTCAAGGACAGCATTATTGCTGACGGCTCGATGACAATTGGCACGGGCTCCTCTGTCTTCAAGGTAGATGCTAATGGCCTGCGGTTGGGAAACGAGTCCATGTCTAGCGCTCCATTCCGTGTAACACCAGATGGCGTCATGTATGCAAAAGGCGGGAAATTTCAAGATGGACAACTCATCGTCGGTAGTGGAAGCCGTGTCGTGCTCATTGACAGCAAAGGGATCTCTGTAGGCGGTGAGGACATTGATACCTCTCCTGCTGCTATTTATATTGATGGTAGAGCAAGGTTTAAAAATCTACTGCTCACTAAACCAGATGGAACATTCTTGGCAGATACCGCCAACGGACGCTTTGATTTGCTAGGTTGGGATCTCGTTGGTGTAGGTGCGATTGATGCTTCTTTGATATCAGCGAATATTATTACAGCACAAGATGGGATTGTATCAACTATTCGTGCTGGGTCACTGTCTACCCTAACCAATGCTGCTACCACAGGCTGGACTAATTATATTAATATCGAAGGGAATGAGGCTCGGTGGATTACAGGAAAAGTAATAGGTGAAGAAACACAACGAGTGCTAGAAGATGGTCGAAAACTGTATTGGAAGAGTGAGTCACAGTTCGGTGAGATGACTGTAGATGAGACTCCTTGGCCTGTCATGGAATATGAAATGGAAGAAAAAACTAAAGCCAATCTTACGTTTGTTGGATCTGGTGAGATTGCCTATCCTAGTTTTGTGCTAGGAGAAGGTGATAATCCATCTGGCAATAGTGGCAAAGGATTTATCAATAAACCATCAGGTAGGATGGACTTTATCTATCTCGCTCAGAATACAGGTAGAGAGAGAAGTATTAGTTTACATGACAATGGACTGTCTATTATGGTCGATGGAAATGACATTACACAAACTGCACGTAATATCTTTTTACAAGCAGAAGGATCTATTGAAATAGCCACTGCTGGAGGAGCATCAATAAAACTTAACGCAAATGGAACAATGGACTTCAAAGCAACTAGATTTAATTTTGATAATTAATGTAATCTCGATAGACTAATTGCTAATAACTTCCTTGTTGGCCTCCGATAAATATATTAGAGTTAAGTAAAAGTGAAAATAATAAATTTCGGGAGGGTGACATGAAGAAGATTAGCACATTTATTGCTGGTGCATTGTTTGGTGTCGTATTGGCATCTGCTGGCGTTGCTGGAGCAAGTACATATCTCAAGGCAACTCAACTTACAACTAAAGTATATGTAGATGGTCAAGAAGCTCAATTATCTGAAAAGCCAGTATCAATTAATGGTCGTAGCTACTTACCTGTTCGTGATACAGCTAATGCGATGGGCTATAGTGTAGCTTCTGCAACAGGATCTAAGATTGAACTTGTTCAAGGTGGAGTTTCATCTAGCACTACAACTACTCAACCCACATCAACGAAAGCTGAACCAACTTCAACGACTAAGACAGGAGGGAGCAAGATAGCCAACTTGGAACAAACATATGCCAAAGGTGATAAGTTAGATGCAGCACAAATTGCTGCTGATATTGCTAGTGGCAAGATTGACTTGAATGTTCAGGATGCTTCAACAGGGAAAAGTTTGTTGATGCTTGTTATAGAGAAGGATGATTTTGAAACGTATAAAGTTATTCGTAAAAATGCTCTCAAACCTGATCTACAAGATGCAAACGGAGATACAGGATTTCATTATGCAGCCCGTAGTGATAGTATGTTTTATTTAGGTGCTTTAATGGACATGAAAGCCAACCCCAACATAAAGAATAGAAATGGTAAATTAGCTATTGATTTAGCAACTAGAGAAATGGGAAGTATTTTATATGGGGACTTAAAGGGATACATGATCCGCTACGGAAACAAATAACAAACAAGAGTCACCTCAAATGGTGGCTCTTTTTATATGAGGTGACCAATGTACACACATACAACTGAAATATCCGACGAACACGCAATCCAATTCCTGAAGGATGTATCCACAAAGCCCTCTCCCACAACAATCGAACGTAACAAGAAAGCTAAGCGTTGCTCAAAAAGATGAGAAATTAAAATTGAGGTGACTATGATGTTAGACTTCAATAAGCACATAGACGATAACGAGGATTTTTCCGAGCAATGGTACATTGAGGAATTAAGCGGACTCTACGCAGAAGATGACTTCGTGCCTGTGATGAAGAAACGTATGCTTTTCATACTGGATTCAGAGGAGTGATTGAATGAATCATAGTGCTGCTCCAATGGCTACTATCAGATAGATTGCACAGAAAGCAATGAGAGATAACAATTCTAGTTTTGAAGAAACGCTAAAAACTCTAGGTACAAATAAATACAATTGGCTCAATGAACATGTTGGAGCTGACGTGGACAAGATGATGTCTGGTGATCAAGTGGAAATTGATAAATCTGTCAAGCACTTCGAGGATAAAACAGCCAAACAACGAAAGGGATTGATTCACAATGAAGCATGAACGAGTATCCACCACTCAATTGGCTGCTACACCTGTTTTGTATGGAGATGATGCCAAGAGACTGCTTGAATCACTCAAATCAAAAACAACTACCAGATCAAGAAAAAATTCCAAAAAACTTGCTCAGTTCTTCAAAGGAATCGAGAAAAGCAGATTGAAACAGATGACCAAGGACGATTGGAAAGAAGCAAATGAGGTCACAGAATCTAGTTGGGTATTTTACTTTACATAATGACATGATTCATCTCTTCAAGAATCAAAAAAGCAAACATAAATGGGAATTGGACGATGATTTGGAGTATTTCCCAGCAATAAAGGTGCATTTCTTCGGGGTAGATGATCGATTCAGGGAAAAAGGATATGGTGAATATCTTCTAACTCAGGTGTTTAGAATTTCTATTGCACTATCACGGAATACTGGATGTAATTTTATTGTTCTGGAATCTTTACATAGTGAAACTTCGTTTTATGAGAAATATGGGTTCAGAAGAAAATCTAAAGGAATACTGTTCGATGATATGATTATTAATATTAAAGATTTGCTCTAGTCACCTGGAAATGGGTGGCTTTTTTGTGCTTTAGTATATTTAATAGTGAGGTGATAATGTGAGATCAGCAGCTTATGTTGGTTCTGAAATTAGTGAGTTCGTTATTCGCAACTACGTTCAGTGGGAAAGAAGGGGTAGTACAGGTCAGGTACTCGGAGAGAGAGAAATGGATGGAACTGTGAATGCTCAAGTCAATAGCGGTTCATCCATACTTTTTATTAATGGCAATAGAGCAGCACGACTAGGGGACACCACATATGAAACTGTAGATTCTGAAAGACCAGAAGGATCTGGATGGGATCGGCTTACTCCATATAGTGGGAGAGGAACAATCACAGGAGGTGTATCTGGTAAGGTTTTTATTGAAGGTATTCCTTTAGCATTGGTCAATAGCACAGTATCTACACATGTGGGAGAAGAGAAACCATTGATTTCAGGAAGCAATACTTTCTTTGTAAGTTCATAATGAGGGGGTGTTTTAAAACTTGATTAGAAATTCACTTTATTTTTCATATGCTGGTATACGATCCGACATCTTCAGGATAATCAATGTCAACATGAACTCTGGTATGCAAGAAGAAGTATTTGCTGCTCCTCGTTCAATCAATGAAATTTCAATAAAAGGTCGAGATAAGCCGTACTTTCAAAACAACAAAAAGGAACCATTGCAATTTCAGGTGTCTTTTGCTTTCGCGGAAACTTGGGATAAACAAATGATTAGTGATGTTGCCAGATGGTTAACAGAGCAGGCGTACTATCAGCCCCTCTTCTTTTCAGATGATCCAGAGAAAATCTACTATGCCTTATGCGTGAATGACCCTACGATCATCCATAATGGCTTGAATGAGGGTTACCTGAATCTTACATTCCGCTGTGATGCTCCGTACGCCTACTCTCCTCTCTACACGTCTCCGGTACATCCATGGAGATATCAGCCGTTCACAGTACAGGTTCAGGATACCGCTGCCGGGGAGAAGAACAAGATATTTGTGGATGCAGGCGGAATCCGCTTGAATCCGAGCAAGACGATGCTGACGGAGTTCAGAAGCAAGAAGCTCTATGAAATTTAATAGCCAAGCTATACAAGAAAGGAGAAACGATACATGCCAACAACGACCCATAAGCTCAAGTTGAAGCGAACCGTGTTCGAGACGGACGACTTCGAGGGCATGGTCAATGATATTTCAGACAATTTCCAAAAATTGGACGATGTGTCAGATGACTATGTAGATAATTTACCTACTCAAGGCACCTATCCAGTGTCCAAGCGCTTCTATCGTACAAATCCGGTATCCGGCCAACATATCGGCTGGGTGAACACACATGCTGGAACAAGTGCTCCAACATGGGGCAAGCTCAAGGCTTACTCCAACGGAGACAGGGTTGTGCCTGCCGTGTTCAATGGCCATATCTATACATGTATTCAGGCAGGTTATTCCGGAGTGACAGAGCCAATCTTCCCTGTCTCTACCGGGATTCAATTTGGGGATACACGTGGAGCAGCAACCTGGCAGGCAACAACACAATATAAGGTGGATGATATTGTGTTGCCTACCATTGATAATGGGAGATTCTACGTCTGTCTACAGGCCGGAGAATCTGGAGATGTAGAACCAACGTGGTCTCTAGTAACTGGGCAGACGACCTATGACAAGAATGCCTCCTGGGGCAGCTATCGCATGACCAAGTGGCAGGAGTCCGGCGCTGCCTCTCACTTCAGACCCTTCGGAAAGATTGATTAACTATGCCCACATTAAAATCACTAACGAACCGCAGCGGCATGTACACCTATCCACCCGTAATCCTCCCCGTGGTCACCGATGGAGCGATCAGCAGAATGGATTGGACACAATTCTCCCCGGAAGGCTCTTCCATTACGGTACAATGCCGGAGATCCGATGATGGCTTCAACTGGACAGAGTGGGCTACTTGTACAAACGGAGCCCAGATTCCTTATATTCATGAGGATACTCCGCTCTACAACACCAGGTTATCGTTCCGTGTCATCCTGCAGACAAGCGACTATGCAGTGCAGCCTACCTTTCATCCAACCATCATCTTATCGATTGAGCCAGTCATGGTTTTTCACAATAAAGGTAATCTCGCCTGTCAGCCTGAACTCTGGATTACGAAGGTTGGTAATGGAGACTTCAGCATGATGAATATCTCGAACAACGGTGAAGTTTTTCAATTCGATAGCCTCATTAACGGAGAGACTGTATACGTCAGTAATGAACAGCAGCACATTGAGAGCAGTCTGCCAGTAACCTATCGTTATCAGAATTTTAATGACAACTACCTATCTCTACCCCCGGGAAAAAATATATTCCGAATTAGTGGAGATGCAGATATTCAATGGAGATATCAATATCGGATTATATGATTAGACCTATCCACGAATCGAAAAAAGGAGGTGAATAAATGCCTGAGCTTCATCATTTATTAGAAATCAATGACCCTATTACCTTCGTCACTCGCAAAGGAACGCCTGAGGACCCACTCAAATCACGTGCCGATTCCCTGCTCGTTATGAATGGGATGATTACGCTGCTAGAGTTGCCCTCCCCCGCTCATGGCGTGACGATTGCGGGCCTAACAGAAATCAAGCAAGATGTGTATGAACAGCGTCCATTCCTGCAGGAGCATGAATTTCTGGTGCAATATCAGACAGGTGCCATTCAGGTTCATCCTTCCCACGAGGGTACTCTGAAGCTGTGCAGATATATGGGCCGGGGGCTGATCATGTACCCTGCGTCGCGGATCTACACTATGGTTCAGCGCAACCCCGATATCGTGCATACTTTGCAGGATATTGTAGATGAGATGCATAAGCGCCTGAATGAGACACAGCTGGCAATTGAACGTCTGGAGCAGGTCATTCGCGAGTCCGAGGAAGCTACTGACACGGCCAAGCAGGCTGCCGACAATGCTAATATCGCTGCCGATGAGGCCAATTTGGCCGCAAGTCGGGCGAAAGATGCCTACAAGAGCACTCGCCTTGTATTTAAAGAACCTGTAGAGGACCTCCTAAAGTTGGTTGACTCTTACCCCTTCCCAGAGGTGGGTTGGACCGTTCAGACTTATGGAGACGGTAAAAGATATCGCTACGACGGAAATCGCTGGATCGAAATTGATATATTTGGCTCTAATCTTCAACCTGTCAATGCGCTCAAGGATGGGTTGATGTCGGTTGCTGAACATTTAAAATTGAAGGACATTCCGCTGGAAGTCCAAGATCGAGTAATCGTATTCACTAAGGAATCTCATGTCTTTGAAGAGATTATTAAAATACCACATCCCTTCCCTTTTAGCGGAGAAATTATAGACGTGAAGGCCTTTTGTGGTGTAGCTGGAGAGACGGATAGCGAGATCGATATCGAGAAATCAAGGGATTTACAGAATTGGACTAGCATCCTTAAGAATAAGATTCACTTTAAGCCGAAGCAACATATGGACGATCAGTCCAAAACAATAGCCACCAGGCAAGTACAAGCAGGCGATGCATTTAGAATGAGCATTATAAAAGCCGGCTTCGATTTTCAAGACCTAACTATACATATCATTATTAGAACTTAAATTATAGGAGGAATTACTCTATGTCAGGAAATCCAATCGTTAGCTGGTGGAATAGCACCCATCAGGCAACAATCGTTCAACCGTATAACTTTCAAACCATCGATGCTGATACTGATTCGGCTCATCACACATTTAACATCTGGAATAACCGTTATGACGCAGCCGACCCAACTACTAAAACCGATCTAGCCAAAATGGAAGACTGCGTAATCACTACAAGAGATATGGATAATGGCACTGGCGATATTCCGGGTAAAGAAGTCGAAGTTGTAAAAAATAGTTGGTTCCATGCCCAAGTGGATAGTCTTGATGAGACTGATCTTGATCTTGACACGAGCAAGATTGGTAAGATTGCTTCTAAGCCTATCGGGACAACTGGAAGTACAACGAAGAATTGGGATGGAACTCTCTACCCTACCCCTCAAAAACCAGGTGTACAAGAAATCCTTGGCGTAAGCAACAATGGCAATCCCGTGGATTCAGCAGGAAACTATGTAACTGTGACAGTAAAATGTAAAGTACCGTTTGACGCAGTTAGTGGAAGACAACAGTTCAAATTAAGTGTTTATTACAGATACGTTTGATTTGATCTGATGCAGGGCTGAAGTTATCTTCGGCCCTGTTTTTTTATACTCACAATACAATGGAGGGTAACTATGATCTTTGGAAACAAACTATATATGCACTCCCCCATTCCACATCAAAGCAAGATCTGGGTGGCAGAATACTATGATGGTACAAATATGTTGGAATATGACCCTGAACAAAAGAAAAACAATGATTTTTATGACATAGATAAAAGTAAAATCATCGCTTTTGGCCTAATCGGTGACGGTGATCAACTATTTTTCAACGTTGCAAATGGAGTATTTTCCATTAACGGTAGCTCCTTTCAAATCGCTTATAAAACCGATGACGAGGAGTATCCTTTGACAGGCCGGACCTTTTTATATAACGATCTGATTCAATACAAAGATGCGTCCACCACCGCAAATGTCAAATACCTTGATCACAGCGGGTCTCTTCCCTCCCGTATTGAACAATATAACTTCGGCTACAAGAAGCAGATGGATCTAGTTAATGCCAACATCAGCTTTCAGTGTGTGTGCTCCCTTCCCCTGAATCAGCCAGCTTATTTTCAAATTAAGATCTCCAGCAACAAGGATTTGGATGGGAAACTGATTATTCGCAGAGATGGAATGATCGTAGATGAAATCAACGCCCCTTTACTGGGGAATATGAGTGGAAATATCCATTGGGAGCTGAGGTAAAATGTCAACGAAGGTAATTGGATTACCCATTGATCTGTCTAAGGGAACATTTATGAATACAGAATACATAGATGGAAAGTTACAGTTAAAGTCAGTTTCTAAAGATATAAATGGCAAAACTGTTTATATGACAGAAGGTTCATGGGAATCAGAGGTAATTTCAATCGGAGATAAAGTAACTAGTTTTGAAAAAATAATCAAGAACGTAACATCTTCATTAAATAGTACATATAAGTTATTTACCAAATCATCCCAGGACAAGTCTACATGGACAGATTACGTTGAGGTAGAGCCGTTCAACAGTTCTATTCTAAGCCCAACGGGCCTGTATGCTCAGGTTAAAATCGTACTACAAACTGCTCCGATCGAGACTATGTTCTTATTGGATGAATTCGTTGATGGGAAATATGACACTGAGTATGTAGATTCGTCGTCTGGAAGTTTGAGATTAAAAAGACATCATGAATACACTATGAATAAAATGGATGATTCAATTGAAAACGAAGGAGTTTATGTTTGTCAATTTTTTAATAGTGGATTAAAAAAAATAGATGCAATTAGATTATATGAATAGCAATAAACTATTAATCTTCTTTTAAAGTGGGGATGGTGATTAGTTTTATGGCGGTTGTAGGCAATCAGTTACTTGCTCCAGAAAGTGGATGGAGAAGATATGATAATACACATGAAAATGTATTGTATAGTGGAAGCTGGACACCAAGCACCAACGCATCTTCTTATGCAGGGACAATAACAACCACAACACAAAAAGGTGCATCAGTAAATTTTTCTTTTAGTGGAACTAGATTAAGAATAATTGCTCGGAGATTCACAAGTGGACACTCAAATAATATAGCGGTCTACCTTGATGGAGTTTTACAGAGTAGTTTTAGTGTAGTAGGAGCAGACACTCATCAATGTTTAGTTTATGAGGTAACGGGTCTACAGGATAAATTCCATATAGCAAGAATTGAAAACAATTATACCAGTGGAACTTGGTTCCATTTTGATGCCTTGGATGTAGATGCACAAGGAAGAATTGCATCGCTGAATGAGTTAATAAATGCTTATTCTTTTATTAAGGTAGAAGAAGTTTATAAATCTTATAAAACTGGTCAATGGGTAAACGTAGGAACATCATTACCTTTAAAAAATGCATTTGTGAATGATGGCATGAACGACTTAGGAGTTTTAGATAGAAAACCTACTATCTTTACTCAGTCAATGGTAAGCAATGGGGCATTAGGAATTGGTAAAGAATTTTCCTCTTCTCTTAATTTAAAAGAATATATAGAAATTTTGAGTTTGGATGTTAAATGATCGATGAATATTTATGTGGAGGTGAGCTATTATTACTTTAGTTAATTGTACGCTTGATCCTAGTAGAAAAGGATCACAAATAACTTTATCTTCAGACAATCTCACAGCAACTATTGCTGGCTCTGGGTCAAATGTTTACGGTTCAGTTGCATCAATTCCTATGTTCAAAAATCAAAGATTGTATTGTGAAGTAACCGTGCAAAGAGTAACTTTCTTTGCAATAGGTATTTCAGATGGAACAGTTTTAGAAGGAACAAACTATGGAAGTACAACGAGAATGATTAGGCAGGATGGGACTAAGCTTAGTGGGACAGTAAATTCAACATATACATCATCGTTTGCGGTGAACGATGTTATTTCAATCCTAGTTGATATGAGCTCAGGATCAATATCATTTTGGAGGAATGGTATTGATCTTGGTGTTGCATTCAACGACTTAGCAACCTTGGGAGCAACAATAGGATCAAAATTATATCTTCATATTGGCGGTCAAAATTCAACATTACGAATCAATTTTGGAGCTTCTGCCTTCACTTATACTCCTCCCTTAGATTATGTACCTTATGCTTACGAAGTTGTGAACGGATATCTAATCCACGATAAGGATAAATTCTTTTCGGTTAGAGAGGATGAAAGTAGTATCATACCAGTAATGACTTCAAACACTGCACCAAGCGGAGTTGCAAGCGCAAGCAGTGTATTCAGTGCAGAGTATCCTGCGTGGAGAGCTTTTAATTATGTTTTGACTGACTCATGGATAAGCCAATATAGTAGCGGAGTAATACAATCTAATCAATGGGTAAGATATAGCTTCCCTTCTCCTAAGAGAATAGTGAAGTATGCTATTAACACACCGTATGCCACAGCAACGGAGCAATGGCAAATAGGAACAGCACCCAAATCATGGAGATTTGAAGCTTCAAACAATGGAACGGATTGGGTTGTGTTAGATGAGAAATTAAATATGGACAGAAGTATTTGGGTAAACAGTAGTGGATACATTCAATTTCCAATTAAAAATGAGCAATCATATTTAACCTATCGATTATTTCTTGTTTCATATCAGTATAGTGGAGCCACATATTTTCAAATTAATGAGTTACAGATGTTTGAAATAGATCAAAACTCACTAAAATTGATTGAACTACATAGTAATTCTGTTAATAACTTCGAAAGATATGGTATGAAAAAAGGATTAGGTGTAGAGATGGATAATGAAATAAGTATTAAAAATTATATTGTTCAAGTAAACACTACACTAGGTAGTGGAAAAGTATTTAAGCAGATAATCGACACAACGAAGATTCCAATACATGCTATTTCAATAACATAACATAATGATTTTATAAGAAAGGAGTTTTTATTATAGCTGCTTATAACAATCCACTATATATACAACAATTAATGGACAGACATGGTGTTGGATGGTTTAAATTTGATGAGTCAAGTGGAGATGTTGTCGATAGTAAGGGTTCTGCTGTTGGGTCAACAGTAAATATTACTAGAAATGAAGGTATTCTTGGAAATGCACTGAGTTTTAATGGAACCAGCTATGTATCTTTTAATAACAAAATAACTCCATTAGGTAAAAAAAGTATACATTTCTACATGAGGAGAACTTCTTTACCAACAGAACCTGAAATAATCTATGGACATGCCTATGCCACAGCTACACATCATGGAGATCAAATACGACTGTCACCTGATGGCTCTATTAGATGGATATCGTACAGAGGTTCAAGCGCTGGCTTAAGATTTGATTTGAATAGCGGAAATAAAAATGTTTGCGATAACCAGTGGCACAATATTTTATTGACTTGGGATGGCACTACAAACGAAAGTGCTGTGAAAATGTACATAGATGATATGTCTACACCTGTCTCCACCACTACTGCTATTTCATTAGAAACAGTCACTCAAACCTATAATTTGGGTTTAGGAAGAGCTTTTGATGCAGCGGTTAATTTTTATAGAGGGCAATTAGATAGTCTAGAAATCTACAATGAAGTTATTAATCCAGTAGCACATAAAATCTTACTTTCATCTAATGGTAAGTACTATTCTGTGCCTCCAGTTGCCATTTCTACAACTAATGCAATACCAGTAATGACCTCTAATGTAACCCCCCCAAGTGGGATTGCTAGCGCAAGCACAGAATACGCTACAAACCATCAAGCATGGAGGGCGTTTAACGGAACAACAATAGATGTAGGAGATTGTTGGGTGTCAGCAAGTGGTGTCTTGACAGGTTGGTTACAATATAAATTTAACGAACCGAAAGTCATTGGAAGATATGCAGTTACTTCTAGGAATAATTTTGGCGGCAGAGGTGATTTAAAAACTTGGACAATTGAAGGGAGTAGCGATGGTTTAAATTGGACGGTTTTAGACAATAGGAAAAATGAACCCGCTTGGAATGCCAATGAAACAAGAGAATATGATCTGCAAGTTAAGTTTAAATCATTCATGTATTACAGGATCAATATTACTGAAGTTACTCTTGTTTCTGCTTCATATGTAACAATTGGAGAGTTGAAAATGTTCGAATTGTTGGATGCAGATACTCTTTATAGTCTACCAAATAAAACCGAAGAAAAATTCATTCAATATGGTTCAGAGTCGTTAGCGTTCAATACATATTTAAACAAAAGAACTGAAATTGTAGATGTCCCGATAGATATAGAAGCAGGTAAAAAGTTCACTCACACATTAGACATGTCGAAACGAAGAGTGAATAAAATATTGCTTTCGTAGCAATGAGGAAAGGAGAGATGAGGGTTCACGCATGGCTAATATACAAGAAAACATGGATCGATGTGGCGTAGCATGGTTTAAATTTGATGAGACATCCTCTAGTCAGGTTATAGACAGCAAAGGAAACAATTTAACTGCAACTATCAGCGGTACGACTGTTGTAGCTGGCGTTTCGGGGAATGCTAGATCGTTCAACAATAACTACATTCGCTTCCAAGGAACAGTTATTCCGTATGGAAAAAAGTCAATTAGGTTTAAAATAAAGACAACACAAACATCAACAGGATTTCCACATATACTAAAAACTAATTCAGGTTCTTCAGACTCCACTCCGGGTTTTTATTGGATGATTAGCGGTGGTGGTGGTGTTAATTTTGCAAATAGGTCAACAAGTGGAACTGCCTCTATTTATGCAAGTTCTCCCATAAATGATGGACAGTGGCATGACGTTCTTTATACTCAATCTGGCCCAACGCCTGATAGCGATATTAATATTTATGTTGACGATATGATAACACCTGTAACTACAAGTAAATTAGGTGTGACAGAGGCATCATCTGTTGGACAATTGGTGATCGGAGGAAATCTTTTAAGTAATACATTGTACAATGGCTTTATAGGGCAAATCGATGAGTTTGAAGTGTATAATGATGTTATTTCTGCCCTTCCTGATTCAACACTTGTATTTCATCAAGGGGAATATAAATATTATCTTAATGGCACTTGGTTGTCGCTTGATAGTACCATTTCAGATAGTCAATTTAAACAATATGGAATGGCAAACATATCTACTATTCCAGAAGACGCTTGGAAGTTATTGAATGGAGAAATTGAACTGTGTACTTGGACCGATGCGGTAAATAAAAATCAAATTTCTTATAGTGTTACAACGGAACCTTTCACTCTTGGTGATGAGTGGGCCAATAAAGAAATTCAAATTATCGAATATACCGATGATCCCAATCAAACAGAGTCTTCAATCACTCTGGAGACGGAACCTTTCACCTTGTATGACGAGTTGGGAGATAATGTAGACGTGTTGTATTATACAGACGATCCCACAATTACAGATCCCAAGTTGAATATTACAGCCAACTACTCCCCACTCGATGAGCTTGAGGGAGATTTTGACGTAGTGACATGGAGTGACTCAGATACAGTTCCAAATATCGAATCATCTATTATTCCCTCTCCACAGGTTGTTGTGCAAACAGAACCATATACTATTTATGGCGATCTGCTTGCATTAGTTAGTAAACTAGTGTCTGAAAATGGTAGGTTAAGATTTGCGGTATCTTTCAATGGTCGGGAATGGAAAAGTTGGCGATATGGTGAATGGAGAACTATTGATATTCATGATCTGCTTGCCTTTAAGCAAGATGGAATGAGTCATTATGACCTGAATCGAATGAAGTCATCAGAATTAGCGAATTATGATTCTATTCAATTGGCATATTATATTGAGGACAATATACATAACTCAGACCCAGGAACATCTCTAGATGCCATGCAGTTAAAAGTTAATGCCGCAACAGACACAGTTAAGCTAGAAGACTTAGTGTTCAACGTAGTCAACACCAAGGCAACCATTCAGTTATCCCTTTCTGGTAATAAGCTGTTGGGTAAACTTGAAGACAGTGATATGGGTAAGGTCCAATATCGTATCCTGCTTAACGGTGTCCCTTACTTCCCATCTGACGGACAATTCACATCACTAACCCCCTCCCCACTACACATAGATTTTAATGTGTCCGAACGTGATATCAAATTCAATCAATTGAATACGTTAAAAGTGGAGTTCCAGGATTATTGGGGCGATACCGATTATTGGGAGACTTCCTTCACTGGTGCTTACTCTGGCCTGATGTTCATGGATGAATCAGGAGAATATTTATCCGACACATTCGGTGGCATTCTTAAATATCTTGATTTCGATGTCATCTTTGCTGGTCAGACTACGATCGATCAGAAGGTCGTGATCAAAAATCAGCTTGGATATCCCTTAGATGAGTTGTTACTTAAAGTAAATGAGTCGAAATTGCCCGAAGGAGTGCAAATCGAACTGTCACGGCAGCAGTCTCCTTTTCTACCAACGAACTATATTACATATGGCTACACTGACATTGACCAGACACAGGAATTTTACGTTCGCATTGTAACGGATCTGAATGCAAAAACGATACCTGATGGGATATTCGAGTTAAACCTTAACGCCAAACGAACAATATAATCTCAATACAATGAGGTAGGAAGTGAGCCCTTGAATGATCAATATTATGATCTTATAAGTGAAGTATTTATAAAATCCCCTTCCAATCGCATGGAGGGGAGATTTATTTTATACCGCCAAGAAGAAGACTTAATCAATGCAGAGTTGCTAGTTGCTTATGCGGACCATTCCGATAACCTCTGTATCTTAGATGCAAGAATTCAACGCGAATACCATATTGATGGGTATTTGGACGTTGTATATGGCAAGACAGCAGAAATGGCGTGTTCTATTGAAGCACGAAGTTTACATTCAATGGATGCGGTAGTAGAAGTGCTCCCGCATAATCGAATGCTAGGCAAATTCGAGCTGTTACCAGCACCAAGAGTAACCAAAGACTTGCATCCAATAGCAGACGCAACAGTTCGTAGTAGAGCGGATTTACAGGCCATGAACTATGGAGAGACGCAGTCTCTAATGGTGGGATCTTCCGCAGTCGAAGAGTTCGAATCCTTCGTTCACTTTGGAGAACTTCGAGCAATCGTCCCTGATCTCAATCAACTTGAACAAGCCACGCTTAAGTTGTATTACAGCGGGTCTTTTGTTGAGGGAACATCCATTACGTTGTATCAGCCTGCTTCGATCTGGCGCGAGTATGGCATTACCTATCTGAACAAGCCGAGTGCGACGGAAATAATCATTGATCAGTATGTTGTCAATCGGGAGCAGCATTGCATTGAACTGGACCTGCTTGATCTAGTGAAATCTTGGCAGTTAGAGGCTAGAGATAACTATGGTTTTATTATTAAATCAAGTAGCAACTATCCAACCTACTTTAGGTCCAGAGAGTCTGATAAGCCCCCTACTCTTCAGTTGCGTTACATAACTACCCAAAATTATAGTTTTGGCCGTGGTATCGTAGAGTCTGAATTATTTGTATATGGAGCAGGAAGAGCTGACAGAACTGCATATCTAAATGTACCGAGCTATAGAGGACTAGACCCATTAGAATCTACGCTCTATGTACATAAATATGAAGATTTCATGCAAGATGAGCGGGAAGCCATACTTAACGTGAGTAAGCCCGAGTTACACGGAGAACTAAAGATAACATACTATACTGAGAATCATGTTGATTCGTTTGTCGGTGTAGCCCGTAAATTCAAATCGGACCAGGCAGCAACAATTACAGTATCTAATCCGGACCTCAGTGCGTATATAACGGTATCATCATACAAAAATGTACACAACGAGATCACAGGGAACATCCGAATCACAAGTCCAGGAAAAGAAAGCATAGACAGTACGCTAGTCGTAAGCACACCTGACTTAAATGGATATATAACGGTGTCGCCTTACCGAAGAGAACACAATGCCCTCGAATCAGAAATCACCTCTATCGCCCTTGAGCATGATGATTTCATCTGTGAACTTGTAGTTAACCAACCGGATTTGAGCGCATATCTAACTGTCAGAGCAGTTGATGAGAGCCGAATTGAGGTTTTCGTAGATGTCCCTTATCAGAGCCATATGGAGTCGGTATTTAATATCAGGCATCACAAGCATATTAGTTCTATAATTGATGTACGACAAAAGACGGGTATTGAGAGTACCATAACAGTAAGCAATCCTGATCTATCAGCTTTCTTATACCCTAGAGTATTAGGATACAGCGAGATTGAAATTACCGCAGATATTCGGCAGAAATTTGTAAGTAATTTGGACTGTGTCCTCATGATAAAAGGTAGAGCTTCAGGTACGCATTGGTACATACTGTGATGACATTAACGGATGAGGTCACTGCTATTGTCAGATTCAACATATCCATAGGTCAACCAGAGGGATCTGGTTGGCCTTTATTTATTTTATTTTAACCTCAAAGTCAAAACCACTTGCCAGATCGTTATGTTTTTTTATTTGTATGAGAAGAGGAATTCAGATGTATGATAAACTATTAAATCTAGCCGTTGGCATTGTGGGGGCTATTGTCAGTTATGCCTTTGGCGGATGGTCGGAGGCACTAGCTCTGCTAGTTATTCTGACTGTGTTGGACTGGCTTACTGGGCTGGCTGCAGCCGTCTATGAAGGATGCAATCATCCGGAACAAGCCCATACAGGTCTCAGTTCAAGCAAAGGTTTTTTTGGCATTTTGAAGAAAGTACTCATGTTCACAGTAATTGCGGTATTGTACCGAGTGGACAGCTTACTTGGACTGAACGGTAGCCTAAGTCTGGCTGCAGGAGCGACGTATTTTTACCTTATGAACGAATTCATCAGCTTACTTGAAAATTATGGGCGCCTGAATCTCCCGCTACCTGAACAGGTTAGACGAGCTGTGTCTATTCTCAAAGAGAGAAGTAGAATGTACTCCAAGCATGAATAACTTCCATTCATAAATTACTATCATAGAAAACAAGAGCTCTACCTGAAGCGGTAGAGCTCTCTGTGTTATTAATTCCAGTCCCTGCACCGTGGTGGACGAATCGGTTACGACTACCCTGAATGATATTCATTTATTTGATTGACAATGTTGAGAGTCTATGCTATTATACTACTTACCGTTATATACTTGATCTGTTAGCTCAGCTGGGAGAGCACTATCTTGACAGGGTAGGGGTCAGTGGTTCGAGCCCACTACAGATCATCATCGAGAAACCCTTGTGTATCAAGGGTTTTTCTTATTTTTACGTGCTTTACTCATACTCAAATAAGCCCCTAAAATAGTCTTTTGGTGCCGAATTGGTGCCCTTTACTCCAGTAAAGTGTACTTACAAACTCTTTTTGGTGCCATTTGGTGCTGAAAAGAACATCTCCCCAAATGCGTCTGCAGTCTCTTGCTGCATGTGTGGGGTAATGTGCGAATACCGATCCAACATTTTAATGCTTGACCACCCCATCCGCTCTGCAATCCACTTGCTATTCTCCCTCAGTTTCAGCAACATTACTACATGAGTATGCCTTAGATCATGAAACCTGATTTTCTTAAGGAGCTCAAACTGCCCACCTTCACTATTCCGTAACTGTATCCCAGCATTTATATTTTCAATGATACTGTAGAAAGAGCGATTAAGGTTCCTCGGTGATAATGGTGTGCCCAAAGAAGTGCAAATAATCAGATCATGATCCTGGTAAATATCCCGATTCTTCATTTTCTCTTCCTTAACCCTGTGAGCCAGCTTCTCAAGCTCTGTAGCCGTGGTCTTGTCTATTCCGATTGCACGTACTCCAGAGGCAGTCTTAGCCCCAGTTCAATGTCTTTCCCGTTATGATTGAGTATCTGACGAACCGAGATTGCTCTGTTCTTGAAGTCTATATCCTGTATCCTCAAGCCAAGAATCTCCCCCTGCAGCATCCCGGTAGTTATTGCAAGCAGAAATGCACAATATAGCCGATCCCCCTTAGCAGCCTCTAAGAACTGCTGTGATTCAGTATCAGTCCAATACATCATCTCTTTAGGTTGAGCTGTTGGGCGATCCACAACTGCAGCTGGATTCTTTATAATCATGTCCCAACCGGCTGCCTTCTTTAGACTCTCATTGATGAGTGTGTGTACCTTTTGCAGATTCTCACCAGCTAACTGCCCGGACTCGGTTATGTTATTATATAGATCTTGAATATGGCGTGGAGTGATGGCACCTAATTCAAGATCCCCAAGTGTGGGAAGTATGTGCTTGTTTACCAAGCTGGTGTATGTATCCAAAGTCTGCTGCTTAACTTTCACTTTTTTATCACGAAGATAATCTTGCATGAAGTCTCGATACAATGTCTTAGATGCATTAAGGTTCAGTACTTTTTTTAAGTCATTGTTGAGATTTCTCTCCGCATCTAAGGCATCTTGCTTAATTCTAAAGCCACGACGCTTAATCCTTTTCCGATCCTTCCCTTCTCCCACTTCAATTACAAAATACCATGGGTTTTTCTTTGCATTTTTATCTTTAAACACAGTCATAAGTCACCATTCCTCTACAGATATTTCTATGATTTGCATATGATCTCGGTAGATAAATACCAACGCTTTTGCTACAATAACATCATAATGTTTTAAGGAGCGGGGCATAATGAACAATGAATTGAAGGAATTACTGCAGTCCGTAATCCGGGAGGAGCTCAAGCCGGTTAATGAGCAGTTGCAAGAGCTAAGAACCGAGCAGCAGGCCATAAAACAAGACATTCAGGAAATTAAGGAAGACCAGCATCTAATTAAGAGTGCTGTGCTAGATACGAACGAGCGAGTTATGAGAATGGAGAGTATCCTGGAGAATCAGCATCGAATTATTGAACTCTTGTCTGCACGCTCCATCCAACAAGAAGCTGAACTGAAGAGAATCAAGTGATTAGGTCCGGTGCGCTAGCATCGGATTTTCTATGTCTAAACTCACAAATTTACAATGAGTCATTCTCTTAATCCATAGATGCATTTCTTATTCTTTTAAGAACATTGTTATAAATGATACCAAGTCTAGCAGAGTTATAGTCGTTGTAATTAGTGAAGTCATTATAAGAGCGCTTCTGCATTTTAAATCTGGAGTGCCAGGACATATCCGTGGTAACAATAACTTTTTCATTTACATCCGCAAATTGGTCCGCAGTAATGTAATAATATATCCATTTATTTCGAGCCAGGCATGAGATTTATCCCCCCACATTCCCCAGACGTATTCTGCTTTTATCCCGTTAGCTAGAAGATATTTAGCCAACAAATCGCTTGTGTCTCCACAACAGCCTTTGGGATATTCTGCGAACCATGATGAATTAGGATGCTCATTTGATTCCAACAGCTCTATGGCATTTCTAAACTCAAACACTGAATCCTTAATGATCCTCAACGTAATATCATCCATTATTATTCTCCCCTTCATCAATCTTCTGAACCCCAATATAGTTATCCAGTAACTCATCAAGGTTACAAGCGTTAGCCCCATAACTATCGAGAACCTTCTGCAGCTCGTTACGAACTAATCGCTTAATGATTGTGGCTGACTGCTCAGGTGTTCCCACATTGACGAATCGAATAGTGTAACACTTCTTCCTCATGTACATTCTCCTTGCAAATTTCTAAACCGTTTGGCTTTGAAAAATAATGCAATGTCGCTTCTGGGTGTAATTGCCTTGCATAGGGCTAAATCTCCTAAAAAAGGCCCCCTAATGGAGAACCCTGCAAAAGTGCTCATTTGAAATACCAACCTGAATGAACTGAAAAAACGAGCCTCTAGAATCGATTCTAAGGCTCGTTTCGAGGTTAGGGAGTCATTTATGACCCCCTAGAAAAGTTGGTTTTTTCAAAAACATGACTTTTGCAGTGGTCTCCTAATGGTTTGAGGCCACTGAAGAACTTACACAATTTTCTTTTAAGGACTACGTAACAAACAAAAAGACATCCGTTTTCCATCTATTGGGAACGGGTGTCTTCGTTT
>RCUF01000025.1_pt1 | contig 152728 bp, 230 predicted proteins | sample 2166311 | NCBI WGS metagenome assembly RCUF01 (sample SAMN09932608, study PRJNA488358) | compost metagenome | feature: garden; material: soil; isolation source: compost soil in 4-hydroxybenzonitrile-enriched culture | place: Germany: Experimental Botanical Garden Goettingen | collected 2016-01-27 | reverse complement strand
GGATTGACCTTTCGCCCTTTCAAAAAAGTCACCCGGGTTTTCGGGTTCGTAAACTCCACGGCAACTGGGCGAAGTTCCTTGATGAGCTTCCCACGAGGTGCAAGCGTGTCACCCTTTTTGAGAACGTCCATCAAAGCTTCTAGGTAAAGCTGAGATGGATTGTCGCCTGAATATACATGCATTGAAAAACCTCCTTCTTTAGCTGTCAACTAAATAAAGAAGGAGGTTGAGAATTTACTCTGTATTTGATTAATGTATTTAAGCAGCTTCGATGTATTTAACATAATCATATGTAACGCTGATGTTTAATGAATTGAGATACTCAGTAAACTCTTCCACATCTGCAAAGAATTTCAGTTTTCCATCCACGGTTGCCTTAATGGTTCCCAGTCTCCCTACCTCTGCGTTAATGACGATGAGCTTGTTTTCGACCTCAACAGTTGCGTGAAAACCAGTTACTTTTGTATTCATTTATAAACCTCTCCTTTAGACTTGGTTGTTTTCCTTACAAGATCAAGTATACTATACTTCAATACAACCGTCAAGAGGTTTTATGTAATAAATTGAATATTTTAGAAAAGGAGCCATTTTTCAGGCTCCATATGGTTATACTACAGCGTTACCCATCGCGTCGACCCACCCGTCATTATTGGCGTTTCTCCACAGAGGTTTATTAAGAGTCTTATCAAAATAAGGCATCCCGGCATACATCTCTGCTGACACAATTGGTCTCTCTGCAGTAGTGCCTACCTTACCTGTTACGGGTTGAAAGGTTTGCCCAACACCATGATCCTTGGCGACTTCGATGACCTTTGTGTTGTTGTTCCAACGAAGTCTTCCCTTACCGATCCCCACAAAAGCTCTACCACTAGCCCGACCGATAGACACCCCGATGTCTAGGCCGCTTTGTTCCAACATAGTCGTTCCCGCAGGGATTGGAACATTGTTGGCTTTAGCGTTGTATCCAAATAAGGTTCCTTCTTCTCGGACAGTGAAGGCTGAACCGTGCCCGCTGTATTGAATAAGGTCTGCCTTCGTGAAGCCTCCGTCCACTGTACAATCTTCAAATTTGAATGTCCCATTCTCAGCGTTGTCAACTTTTAACACCCCAAGAGTCTTGTGAGCCGCGTTGGTCGACAGAAAGGAACAGCCACGAACTGATATGTTGGCACGACCATAACCGCGTATGTTCCAAATGTGGTTGGCACCTTCAAAGTCTATACCATCAAAGCTCACGTTTCCAACGGCCCCGTTTGCGGATGTCGGGTCATAATAGTTCTTTCCAAGAGTCACAGCTCCATAACCATCCAAGTCAGACGTTTGGCCAGTTCCCCCAGTGATTTGTCCGCCGTAGAAATGGTAGCCCCCTCCGTTTTTATGAACCCAAAGTCCGCCATCAACTCCTGCCAACCAAGCGTTAATGATTGGGATGTCACTTCCGCTTCCCCAACTTCCATTGTCTTCCTGACCCCTAAGAATCATTCCAACTCTATTATAGTTGTAAGACGCGCAAATGTGCTTGAAGTACGACCCGAAACAATTGTTGACCAGATCAAAACCGACTGTAAAGCCTCTAACTTGAATGTTCTCAACCTCATGATGGCGAAGTCCGTCCAACATGAATCCGATAGAATTAGTATTTGGGGCATTTTCAGGACCCTGTATGGTGATGTCTCTAATGTAACCGCTAATATTTACACCATTTCCTTCAACCCCGGGACCAATAACAATACCGTTTATATCGTTGGTTACCGTTCGGATTACTGTTCCAGCTGAGGCCCCTTGAATCATAAACACCTTTCGGTTTACAACAATTGGGCGGCTTGTATTGAACGTCCCTTTGGGCAAGAATAGCTCAACCCCCAAGTCGGAACAGGTTTCAATTGCCTTAGTCAACGAGTCAGAAACGTCAAAACCAGGTCTTTCTTCATCGGGATAAACTCCAAAGTAATCCCGTGCGTTAATTGACACAGCAGACGGGGATGTTTCACTCATAATTCTCAACCTCCAGGTTTAATATGGAAAAGGACCCGTTTTAAGGGTCCTTAGGAGTTAAGACATAATGTTAGCAGCTTTCAACTTCGTCAGCAGAGCGTTGAAGTCAGCCAAAAGGCCAGCTACATCCGTTGCAGTACTAGCTGCTTGGGTTGCTGCTTTCGTTGCTGTCAGTTTACCATCAAGCGTAGTCTGAAGGTTCGTGACATTGGCAATAGTGTGAGTGTGGGAGGATGCTGCTTTCCCATCTAAAGTGGTTTGGAGGTTGGTAACGTCTGCGATAGCATGAGTATGAGCCTTAACAGGATATTTCCCGTCACTCTCCGCTTTAGTGTACGACACTCCTGTGTTAGCTTTCCCCGCCAAAGCCGTGTCAACATATTCCTTGTCAACTCCGCCAGAGCCTTCGCCTTGAGGAAGGGCTGCGGCCACCTCATTCACGTCAATGTCGTTGGACGTGATTTTAAAATCAGTTCCCAAACCTGGGATGTAGTCACTTGCTTTTGACATTGTGAATCCCTCCTTATTTCGGTCATACTTCTAAAATGTCGTTAATAAGGAGGTCTTTCTTTTAGTAAATATTTCTAGGCTTCAACCACTCAGTGTCAGGCGTACGCAGGTTCATCTTCTTTTTAGGTCGTTTACCCTGCGCAAAGTCGTATCCATTCTCAGTTGCATAGTAGTTAAAATATTTTTGGGACTCACAAAACCATCCCTCAAGACAACGCAAGTCAAGTTCACTTGTTCCCGGTTGGAATCTGTACTCAAGCCCCAACCGCTCCAGCTCACTCCTCCAAACTGTCCCCATGAAGAAAACTATATCTGTGTAAGACATGTTCCCTTTGTTTTCAAATACGTAGTCAATACCTTTCTTACAGCCTGGTCCCACATTTGGCCAATAATCTGCGGTCCAATCCACAAAAGGTATTCCTGTAAACTCTGTCACCATTCCGAAGTCCAAACAAGCTTCGTAGGAGTTAAACAGACCAACTCCAGGAATCCGGGTGAAATAGTTGACAACTGATTCCATATTGTGTTCAGAGTTGAACATATACATAGACATTTCATCAAGATTGTCTATAACGTACTGAATTAAGCAAATTGAGTTCTCAGTTTTGTCGCTGTTGGTTTCTGGGTTCGGATTCGCTGCCTTCAAGTCGTTTACATAATAGGCATCAGTGAAAACTGTATTTCCGTCAGCTTTATGTTTTCTCAACCTAGCTTTGGCTTGTTCCCAGTCATGTTCCCAAGTCTCTGGGTGGATATAACCAAGCACTTCCCAAGTAGCTGGGCGAACAAAAAGGCGGTAAATGAACGTGTTCAGTATGAGGAATTTACGAGATTCATCCGTGTCCTTGAGATTCGGAAGGACGTTGTCAATATAAAACAATGTCACGCGGTCCAGCTTGCGGTCCACGTTTGTAAAATGGTATTGTCCCATAACAGGGTCTTCAGTCCAAGGGGCTGGTTCTCCCAGCATAACTCTCTTATACCATATGTTTTGACGCTCAACCAGATTCTCCCAGTACATATCCCAGAATGTTTTCCCTGTTTTTGGGTCCAAGCGTAGCTTCACAGAGTTGTCTGGTACGTTAAGGTACTTATTTTCCCAGTACGGTTTAATCTCTCGTTTCATGTTCCGCAGAAACTCCCCGTCAGCCAGACCAAAGGCACGGTGTTCTGTTTCTGCTACATCCTTTGCTGAAATGTCCTTAATAACAAGTTTCTCAGAAGAAGGGACTGACTCCAACTCCAGGGAACTAGGTCCAAACTTCATGTTCTCTGCTAACTCAGTCAAAAACCAATCTGCAGTCTCTTCTAATTCAATACCGCTATTATCTGATTTCCAGCTATTCAAACCCTCTGCAAGAAACTTATCGGCGTTACGATCCACAGTATTCCATTTACTTGTTATGGCCTTTGTATCAACCAGTTTACCGCCGTTTCTACTTTGTACCCGGGCTAATGCTGTCTCAAGAGGAGGAACGAGATTCATAATGCCTATAGAACGTTTCGGGTTTTCCCGCGTCTCCAGATTTTTAAACAACTCTGCGTATGTTGAGAATATTGTTGAGCTTATTACGCCCTCCATAAGAATAGAGAAGGGGGTTTGCCAAAGTAAATCCAGTACCTTTACAGTTTCATCATTTCCCTTAAAACCATCCAAGCCTCCTGTTTTTGTTCGATACCTCCCCATAGCGACAAAACCGAAGGATGGGAAGCAAGTTACCTTGTCTTTCCCGTCTATAGTAAATATGAATGCTCCCCGGTCTTGAGCCAGAAGTTGTAAAGGGATGGAGGATTTTCCAGCCCCGTTACAACCCCGAACGTTTACAAGCATAAGGTCATCTGGATAGCTTCCCTGGTACTTTTCCAAAAACTCTGTGAGAGAGACGCGTTTCATTTCTATGTGTTTTCTATCCATTAACCCTCACCCCCAATTGACATTCTGGTTACTTGATCATCTTCCCCTATGATAACTTCAGTAAGGATTTTTAGCTTTATCTTCCAACCCGAAGCAAATGAACTGAGTTTTTCTAAAAATTCTTTGCGGTAAGAATCCAAAACAAACCAACGGTCCTCAATTTTATGATAATATTCGTTCACCTTTGTGAACATATCATCCCCTAATTGTTCCTTGAGCGATTTAAACTCATCGTCAGTCATACTTGCAAAACTAACTTCAACCGTGTCCGACCAATTTTTAATTGCATCCACAACTTTAAAAACATCAACAGGTTCAATTATCACGGGAATGATTGGAGCTATCCGTAGTATTGTGTATGCTCCACTGCTAAAGCACTTGATAAAACTGTCCAGAAGCTCTTTGGGTTTAGACGCACTGGGGTGCAGAGTTCTCCACTTTGTCTCATCAAGAGTGTTGAGTTGAATACGGATTTCACTGTTCTTGTTTCGAGTAAGAGCATCAATACACCAGTCAGGAACTACCCGACGCGTTTCCATAGAGAAAGGTATGTTGTTTTCCAAACAAGCTCCAACAGCAAGTTCTGTTGCATGACGTTTTGTCTCCCTGTAATGAAACGGTTCAACCGGGAAATAACAATAGTCTATTTCCCCTTTGTTCCAAGCCTTCCGTATCTTGGTCGGGTAAGATTTGTCAACTCTAGCCTGAGATGTATAATCATAAGGAGTTACAACCATAGAACGCGCCTTTGTACCAGTTAGTCGGATTGGATTCCTCACTTCTTCATCCTCCTGTTCAATTTCCTTATTGTCTACAGAGCTTAATAATGGAGCAGGTTGTTGCGTTATTCCCCGGGCAGGTCTTAGTCCGTAATCAAGTAAAACAGAGGTTAAAGGGTCATCAGTCTCAGGCAGAGATGCCTTTTGTTCCTCTACATTGGGAGTAACATTCGGCACTTTCGGTTGTACTTCTTCCTTTGGCTCAAGTTGTATCTGGTTCCCTTCTTCGTTGTTTGTTACGCCAATTGAGAATTGTACATTTTTCAGTGCCTTTTCCAGAACGTCCCTGAACTCTTTGGGGACATTGAGTTTTATTGTTACAGTAAGTTCATCGCTTTTTGTTTTTGGGCCCATAGCATCTAACAGTCCTTTCGTAGCGGATTCAGTCACATCTTCAACACCTGTCAAGCCTTGTTCAACCCATAGTTTCTTTCGTTCCTTTCGGACACCGCCCCAACCACCCATTTCACCTAATAGTTCGGCATCAAACATGTGGGAACGGATGTCGTAAATCTCATACCATAGTTTTACTTTCTCGGGATAGTTTTTTTGATATTTTATAATGCTCTCCAGTTGTCTATCATGGTGGAACCCGCCATAACGTGCTGACTTAAAGAGATTCCTGAAACTACATATTTTTCCAATAACCAACGGCAAAGACGCGTCCTGCTCTGGATACCTGCTCTGGATTGCTTTCTGGACATCACGGATACCGTTTTGTAGTATCGGCATATGTTCATCAGCTATCTTCCCCGTTTTGTCAAACAAATCAGCTTCCTCATCCATGTACATTATATTAAACAAGCCTGAGGTGAGATTGTTACAGTGTTTCCAGTCAAGCACCTCAGGCTCCTGAAGTTCTACGTTCAGTTGTCCTGTTTTACTAAATGCAACAAGCATCTCCATAAACAGGTCCCCTGCAAACCTCCCAGTGTAACGGATACTTTTAACCGTCTGTAGAATGTTCTCGTAAGTGCTGACTGGGTTATCCTTCACCAGAGATTCTAGCCATTTGACTGGGTCATCACCAGTCATATCCAGAAAGTCATTCAATAAAGGTACAAACCAATCTGCGTTCTTGACGTGCTTTCTTGCCGAACCAAATATAAGGGTCTTTTTATTTTCCTCCCAAAATTTATCAATGGGGGTAACCATTTTCTCAAAAAGGAAAAGCGTAGTGATTTCAGAATATGTTACAGACGTAAGCCAAGCCAAATGAATACATTTGTCGGCTCCCAGTCTTTTCCTTTTTGCATATTCACAGATAACAATTGGGTGGATTGGAGGAACTTTGTGCTGGTATTCTACAAATTTATGAAGTCTCCACGGATGCCCAGAATCATTTGGTATGTTCAAAATAAAACCCCCTTGCGTATTAAGTCCGCTAAGATAAATAAACCTATGTAACAAAAATTTACTCTCAAATAAGACGAAAGGGGCAGAAGCAATTTGCCTCTACCCCTTTTTGGTCACAAACAATTATTTATAGGTCTGCTTGATAGCCATAATTAAACGCATCTTGTATATCCCGGGATTCTCATAGAAGGCACAAGTACCCCCACGTTTCTCCAAAATACTCTGAAGTTCTTCAATGCCAAGTCCTTTGGTGTCAGGCATACCTTCGGGGATATTAGGCTTCACCTTTTTCCCCTTTTTGTCTCCAATAGTGTCTTCAACTTTGCTCTGTTTGCGCACATTAGCTGCAGAGATGGCTTTTTCAGTGTCGGGTTTTAGAACTTTTAACGAATCAAAAGAACGGTTTGAAGATGAAAGACCTGAGCATTCTTGTTGTACATCACAGTTCTTACACTCTTTACACGTTGAATCATGAGCAATTCCGTAACAAGTTGACGTTTCGAGTTCTTTCAGCAGGTTTGGGTCAACTAGAATCATGTTTTTCATTTGTGCACCTCCTAGATTAGACCAAACGAAAGCGCTGCTTTTTCCCGTATTTCAGCGATCCCCAAGTCAAATTGTTTCTGGGTAATGTTCAAGGCCAGACGAATGTGTTTCATTCTGACCTCGTTGGTCTTTGGGGCATTCACGTTCTTCCCCTGAGATTTGAGCTTTGTTTTACGAGCTTTATCTGCCCAAACCTCCCAAAGTGTCCTGGGAGATGGGTCCATGAGCTCGTGAAGTATCGCTAAAGCCACAGGTGAATTGATCTCAGACTTGAGATTTTCAAGACCTTCTGAGGTCACCAAACATTCGGTAAAATCCTCAGCAGAAGCTTGTTCCTCAACAGCCCCTTCTACATCCAAAGTCATGTTAGGTCTCGCACCCCGGCGAACAGCACGGAATAGAGCAGCACTGAAGACATGTTTAAATTCTTCCATGGAAAGGTGTTTATAACGTTCCCAGCAGTCGAACAGTTTCAGCATACCTAACTGGAACAAATCCTCTATACTAACAGCGTTGTCAACATGACCACGCGATTTATAAGTGTTTTTTGCTGCATATTTAACCAAGTTTTTATACTGCTCGTAGACTGCATCCCATTCCAACGTCTTCGTCATTTCTTTCATCTTCTCCTCTATTTACAGTGTTTTGTCTCTGTCTATAAAATCATAAAGGTTTCGTAACAAGTTTCAACTAATCTTCTAAGAGGTCACGAGCTTCTTCCAGCTTTTTAATTGCGTCATCAACTTCAGCTTTAGTGAAATGAAAACCTTTCCCCTCCTCCCAAGGCGCTTCAGCCGATTTTCTCCACCATTTTTGGAGGGAAACGAGCTTCTTCCCTGCTTTGCGGATAATGAGAATCTTAATGGATTGAGTGCGGGACTTGGCTTGCTCCCCCACAAATTCCACGAGTTCAACATCCTCATCTTTAAACGTAAAACTTGTATTTGTATCTGGCAACTGACTCATTCAGCATATCCCCTGTCCTATTATTCTTCAAAATAATCCAAACTCATTGATTCTCGGTTCCTGAAACGCTTGAGTTCCTTAACCATTCGGATGAATGTTGCGTAATCAGGTTCACCGGACAAGGAAACAGAATTGTTGTGAAGGTCTAATGATAGATAGTCTCCATTGCTTGTTTCAACAACAAAGTTATTAAAATCCCGATTCGTCTTCAGTTCTTGTCTGCTCATTATGAACCCCCTTCTGTTAGGGCCAAACTCCTTGGATTAAATCCCAAGGAGCTTTTTAATTTGGATCATCTCGGCTGATAAACGTTCAAATTCCCTTTTATAGTAATCTCGTTCCTCTACAAGGTTGGAGACTGCTTCAACTAAAGACTCGGCGCGTTTTACATCCTGCCTTCTTTGGACTAAATCCAAACTTGTCTGCTCAGGCAAAGACTGGCGAACAACAGGGTCAACCTTTTGAACTACATCTTTTTTCTTCCACTTTGATACTAAAGCCCGGATAGCATTTGGAGAAGGTGCATCATATTGATCTGCTAACGCAGCATAAACCCCTGACATATCCAATCCCTGTATTTTTGCTTCCCGTGCCCTATTGCAAATATCTTTCTTCTCTTCCGTCGAGTAGCTGCGCCTCTTCTGATTTTTCTGGGATTCTTGTTGCGTCGACATAGTTGGTTACCTTCTTTCGTTTTCCGTTTTTACGAAGGTCTGGCTTCCAGGCCTTCATCTGCTCAGTGACGATGATGTTCTCATTTCTGTAGCCCATAAAAAGAAGGGTCTCAACCAATCTGTTCTTACCAGCTTCAGTCTTACGCAACTCAGTATATGTTCCTCCAGACTTCTCTGATTGGAACATCACAACATAAATTTTTTCCTCGTTTTGCCAGCTCATCCTTACGGATTCCCCTTTCACATATCCAGTTATTTAAGGAACCCCACTGCTGGGTTCCTTATCCTAAACTAAGTTGATAATAAAAAATTTACTCCCTATGTGTGAAGACTGTATTTCTATGAATTACTCAACTTTTTTAGGTGGCTGGACGTTGGCCTCATTTAGAGCAACGATAATCCACATACGGTTAACTTTAGGGTCAATTGTCTCTCTATAAGAGAGATTGTTTTTCTTGGCAAGCTTTTCCAATTCTTCCAAAGAGAACTTTTTCCAAACACTCGGCTTGGGTCTTGGTCGACGTTCTCCCGGAAAGCAAACTGTTCGGATTGCCATTGCCGCTCTCATACGATTTATACCCAAGTGAGTATCCTCTTTCCAGGTCAGATCCAAATCCCGGGCTAGTTTTATCACGTGTTCGGCTTTCATAGGCTTTAGGTGGGCAACGAGGGCTTCTATATCTTCCCAACCTATCCGTTGACGTAATTCGAGAGCTTTAGCTAGGACCTCTTCAGAAAACTTACCCGTTTGGGGCTGTTGGGAAACGGGTTTTTCGACTTTTTCCCCGTTTTCCTTAACTTTAGAAGGTTCCTTAGAAGCCGATACAACGGGTTCCTCTGGTTCTGGCGCAACTGGAGGTTCTTCAGGCTCCTTACCTTTAACGGGAACGCTGTCAGGGACAACAGATACTTGCCCCGTCTGGCTATCCTGCTCTGGTTGCGGTTCCTCTTTCTTACCCTCCTCAACGGCTGGTTCGTCAGAAACTGGTTCGTCAATCTTGACGATTTCTTCAATTCCGATTCTAGCCATATCTCTCCGTGCAATTGCTTTACGGTTCGTTGCAGCGGCTATCTCCTTCAACGTGTCGTATTCAGTCCCCTGAAACAAAAAAACGGTTTTCATTATGTTCCCTCTCCTTCAGACTCGGTTTCCCGATGAGTATGTCTCAACCCCACCGACAACTCAAGTATAATATACTTCATTATGTATTTCAAGAGGTTTTGTTAAAATATTTCTGGGTTCATGTTTAGCTCATCTGCTGGGTCAGTATGGATGAGGCTTTCTACTCCTCAACCGCTTTCTCATTATACTATATTTAGGTAATTTGTTCAAGTCTTTTTTCGCTATATTCCGACGACTTATTTAATAAGAAGAAAGAGACCTGCGAATACCAGGTCTCTCTACTCTTATAGGTCATCAAGACTATTGGAATCATCAACCTTTTTGTAAGCAAGGGACTGATTTTCAAACAAGTCTGACTTTGTCATCTGGAGTGACTCATCGTCAAAAGCGATCATCCAAGGCATAGAGTTCGACTCAACGTCATAATAGTTCTCTAAGCCTAGCCCCCTAAGTCTTCTGTTGACAAGGTTTTTGATATACCCCTCAAGTTGATCAAGGTCGATCCCTTCAATATCGTACAGAACTGCACGAGACCACTCAATTTCCAGTTCAGCATTACGGATAAAGAAAGAATAGATGAATTTTATATTTTCTTCATTATGCAACTCAGGATGCTCTGCCAGAAGGTAGCGAACAAGTTGGGAAAAGAAGTAAGCGTGTTGAACTTCGTCCCGTTGAATATAGTTAATCATCTTAGAAGTATTGAGCATCTTCTGATCACGAGCTAGGTTATAGAAGAAGGTAAAAGTTGAATAGAAGTTTAACCCCTCAAGAACCACACAACTTACCAACGCCTTGAAGAAGGTCAAAGGTGTTGGGTTGTCAACAAAATCTTGATAGAGGTCGTCAACAGGTTTATTACGCTTTACCACTATAGGGTCGCTCTTGGCGTCTTCAAAAGCCTTGTTTTGAACGTCTAGCGGCACAAGAGATGACAACACGTATGAGTACGACTCATTGTGGACCGCTTCCTGTTGAGCGATAACAGCCGCGATGGGACGATAAGTTGGTTCAGACAGATACCGGGAAAACTCAGTGACTGCTGCAGTTTGTTTGCTGTCTAACGTCGCTAGTTGAGCAATATTCCGAATAAAAGCATCACGAGTTCGTTCGCCAAGAGATTCCCATTGTTTCACATCGTCTGTCATACCGACCCTTTGTGGTATCCAGAAGTTTGAGAGGATACCCCTGTAAGTCGTGTACATCTGAGGGTATCGAATGTCATTCCAGTTAACAACACCAGACATCTTACCACCGATAAGGGAAGTACCCCGATTGGGGTCTTCCACGCTCATCAGTTTAACTCTAGGCAACGGTGAATTTAAGTCCAAACTCATTTCAATACCTCCTAATTATTGGCAAGCTTCGCAGTCATCTTCAAGTGTGTTTGGTTTACTGTGTACATAATAAGTTGTTTTGATCTTGTTTTTCCAAACATTGAAATGGAGATTCCAGAGGTCCTTACCTTTAATGTCTTTGGGAACATAAAGATTAAAACTGATAGCCTGATCTACATAACGTTGACGTGCCGCATTTTGACGGATAGTAATGAGTTGACTGACGCTGTAAGCTCCACGTTTATAGTACCCATAAAATGTCTCTGGGGACATATCCGGGGCAACAACTGGTATTTTGAAGTCCTTTTTCTCCTCAATATAAATGCCTTCCGAATGGTAAAAAGGATCAATACCCTGAGTTGAACCTGCAATTAATCCAGTTGCGGCGTTAGGCGCTACAGCTATGTCCCAGCCGTTCCGCTTTGCTTTCTTGGCACGTTCTTTCAGAGCGTCCCAGTCAAAAACGCTTCCAGCTGTCTTCAAGTCACGATCTTCAAAGAACTTACCAGTGTTCCAGTCACTACCCTCAAAGTATGGGTATGAACCTTTTTCCTCTCCAAGTTCAACAGAGGCTTTAATAGCATGGAATGCCACTTCTTCATAAAGACTATCTGCAAACTTCACAGAGTCCTCACTATTCCAGTCAATTCCGTTTAAAGCCAAAATATGGTGCCAACCAAAGGTGCCCAGTCCAATCGGTCTATAACGACGATTAGTTACTTGGGCTTGTGCTAATGGCAGAGTGTTGATGTCGATGACGTTATCCAACATACGAATCATAATTGGGATCAAACGGGGCAATACTTCATCTTTTTTAGCGCGACCCAAATTGATAGAGTTAAGGTTACAAACTACATAGTCACCGACTTCCCGCGTGATGACAATTTTCTCGTCCGGGGTTCCCTCGTTTATAACAGTTTCAGTAACAAAGTTGGAAGCCGATTGATTCTGTGCGATTTCTGAACAAAGATTGGAACAATAAATCATACCTTTGTGCTTGTTCGCGTTCTTTCGGTTAACTTCATCGCGGTAGAACATATAAGGGTGTCCTGTTTCCAGCTGAGATGTGAGAATCGCTTGTACAACCTTTTTTACAGTTACTTCCTTACGTCGCAAGATGGGGTGGTCTACACATTCCTGATACTTGTCTCTCCAAGACCCTTTTCCCTCAGTCTCATCATAGAAGTCCTCAAGATTGAATCCCATAAGTGTGCGAACTTCGTGAGGGTCAAACAAATACCAACTAGCGTCAGCACTTAACATACGCCCGTCATCACCAGTCTTTGCCAACTCCATAAACAAGTCAGGAACACAGAGACCAGGGTGGACGTCACGAGCTTTGAGGCGCTCATCGCCGTTGTTTGTACGTAGGTCAAGGAACTCAAATAAATCCCAATGCCAGATATCTGTATAGACCGCAATTGCCCCTTGTCGTTTCCCTTCTTGGTCAACTGCTACAGCTGTCCCGTTAAGTTGTTTAATCCAAGGAACAATACCAGAAGCCCTTCCTTTGCGGCCTCCAATAGAGCTGTTTAAACCGCGAACTTTGCCAACGTAAACCCCCACGCCGCCAGCATGTTTAGAAACTCTTGCGCTGTCCCAGTTGTCCAGATAAATGTCGTCCAGATTATCATCCATAACGTCAATGAAGCAAGAGGACAACTGCGCGTTTGGTTTTCCTGAGTTGAAGAAAGTTGGCGTTGCTACAGTCATATAATGATTGCTTAGTGCCCAATAAGCTTCTGCTACATATTGAAGTCTTTTGTCCGCTTTCTCTCTATGCATAAGATACATAGCAATGACCATGAAACGTTCCTGCGGAAGCTCCATTACAGCTTCATTAAAATCGCGGACAATATAACGGTCACTCAGAAGTCGCAAGCCGATATACGTGAAAATCTGGTCACGGGCCGGGTCGATAAGACTTTGAATGTACTTGAAGTCCTCTAAACTGTACGTTTCAAGTAGACACTTGTCATACAAACCTTCTTCCGTTAACCGTGTGACTAGCTCGTAGAAGGAGCCATACAGTTGATCAGATGGATATCCCCGGTTCTCAGCGGCTTGTGTATATAAGTCTTCTAAGAGGACACGTGCAGCAGCGAAAGTCCACTCAGGGGATGCTATATCAGTTCTGGCAAGAGCTTCATTGGTAGCTCTACGAACTTGTTCAGGCTTTGTTAAACCAAGACTAAAAATGTTAGCTACCTCTTTCTTGAAGGAATCTGCCTTTTGCCCTGTAATGTTACCAAGGATAAAATCTGTGTACTTTGAATCGCTCATCTGCAATTCCCTCCTACTCTTGTTGTTTTTTGGGTATACACTAATATAAAGTAAGTCTGTAAATTCCTTTTCTCTCCCTTAGTACACATAAGGCGTGAGGTCTATGTTACTCAACCCCACGCCTTACTCAAATCAAACAGATAGCTTTTTCGCAACTTCGTCTTTCGGTATCGCGATGAGGTCGTCAAAGAACCCAACCGCTACACAATGTTCCACGCCGTCCAACTCAAAAGTAGTGATGAAATAGTTTCGTTCAACCATACCAAGTTTCAAGTACGCTGCGTGCGGCATCATGAAGTATATGGGAGAACGATTTTTCGTGAACGTCAGAAGAGGGACTTTGTCAACAACCTTCGCATCCCTGGTACACTGTTGCCACCAGTCTGTGATCTGTCCTGTCCCTTTGATAAGCTGTTCAAAAGACCAACCTTCGACTTTCTTGCATTCATTGGAGAATGGGTAGTCTTCGCCACCTTCCTGCGGGGCTACTATATCACCTGAGACTCGGTTGTCTTTCCCCCAACGTAATCCCCCAGAAGCTGGAGTGCGGTGAAACTCAGCTCCCCACCAGGATGATAACAGCTTAGCAACAACTCTTTCAAAGCCAGCGCCCTTAGCTCTGCTGTTCTTCCTCTTCTTCGGAGACTGGGGTGTTGCTTGTGTCTTTGGCTTCGCCATCCAAAACAACCTCCTGGTCTTGTGCCGCAAGTTTATCCTGTACTTTGTCAAGATACACCTGAAATTCATCGTTGTTATTGATGATACCCTTGTCAATCAAAAGGTCCGTCAAGGCCATAGCTTGGACAACAGCCGCTCGGATTGGGTCACGTATGAAGTCAGCAAAAGTGTTGACTTCTTTGTTAGCCATTTGTTCCGCGATGCTAAAAGCTTCAGCACGAGTCACCATAGACCTTGCGTAGTTCTTTTTTGCTTGTTCTTCGCGGTCCAAGCGTTTCTGCATCTGTTTTTGCTGTTTGTCTGTAAATTTAACCTCACTAGGCTCAGACACCTTCAGGTTGGCTTTTGAATCAGGTCCTTGTTTACTCATCTTGTTTTCCTCCTTGGATTAACTTTGGTGGCGCAACGTAGCACTTGCGACAACGGGCCTCATATTGGTGTTTGTCCCCTGCTATGTTAGAACCAACTACAATTGTGGGTTCGTACCAGTGGGAATAGTGTCCTTTTGTAAATCTCTGAATCTTTGTCGCAGGTCTTCCGCATTTGAAACAAACAGCTGGGAGCTTCTCAACAAACTCAGCTACCGACATAAGATCACTCATGGGTGCCCAGGGTAAACATCGGTAATCCATATCCACCCCGGCAACTATGACCCGAAGACCTCTATTGGCTAGAGTCTCACACACTTCAACTAGGTCCTCATCAAAAAACTGTCCCTCATCTATCCCCACAGCGTCGACAGAAGGGTGTACTTGTTCAAGTATCTCTCTGGAAACTGCTCTTGGTTCATTACCTTCGGAAAGTCTACATATTATACTATTTGCATGTAGCTTCTCCCCATCGTGAGTCATTATTTCTTCAGTGGAATAACGATCATCAATAGCAGGTTTGAACACCATAGCCCTTTTCCCAGCTATAACTTCCCTTCGTATTCGCGCCATGAGACTAGAAGACTTACCAGAGTACATAGGACCGGATATTACCTCAATCCAGCCATGCGATTCAGGTCTGTATAAGTTCACTCACTCGCCCTCTTTCGGCAACAAGTTACGGCCTGTATGTCCCCATCCGTTTGCTCCACGGGCTGTTTGTCCTGCAGCCACCAGAAATTCTTCCAGAGAAGTCTGTTGCTCTGGTTTGACCTTTTCATATTTCTGAATAATAATTTGAGCAATCGCTTGTCCGTTACGAAGAGTAACAGGTTCAGTATTGAGGTTGATTACCGCCAACCTGATGTTACCACGGTAATCAGCGTCAATAGTGTGACAAAGCAGGTCTTGGGCTATTTTTGATGTACTGCTTCTAGTATCTAATGAGCCGAAGTAACCTTTTGGAATGGCCATGTATACCCCAGTTTTTACAATAAATCGTCCCATAGGTTCCAACGTAATGGTTCCTGCTACCATGTCCTCTTTGGAAGGTCCCCAAGTTTCAAATTCCTCATCTGTCATACCTTCAGGACGGATGAGGCGTTTGTCCCAGATAGGCAAGTCAAGTCCTGCGGAGTCTTCTGTCCCATAGATAATCTGAATGTCAGATTCAGAATAATAAGGCATTTGTAACATAGGAAAATCCCCTTTCAGTTTAACAATTTGTGTTTTAATACGGTTAGTTGATCAAACTTTTCAGCCTCTCGAAGTGCTCTCAGGCAACCAGCTTTTCCAACTTCATTGGGGTCACCATCTTTGAGGTTACAGAGGAACACATTCTTTATGTGTCTACTCAACAACAAAGAGAGTTTTAAAGCGTCTTCCCAAGCGTCAGGGTCCAACATAACATAGATGGCATCCAGATCAGCTTTTAGGAGCTGAATGAGTTGCTTTGTACTCAAGCTCTTACCGAACATAGCAACTCCATAGTCACCCACTGTCGTAGAGTCAAACACGCCCTCATTCAATACGACAACACCCGACTTTTTGGCGTTGTTTAGGTTGAAGAGAACATCCGATTTGTTAATCGTGTTAACTCCCCCCACCGGGTTAAAGGCTTTAGGTTTTATGGATTCATAGATTGCTCTGCTCATCCAGTATATTGGCTTGTTGTCCTCATCAAATGTTTGAACAAACAGATGTCTGTCCAAATTGACCTTTCTATCAGCCACTTTGACAACGCCTTCAGGACACCAACCTAGACCATGGATGTCTATCTGTCTGTCAGTCAATCCCCGACTGTAAGCGTAGTCCCTAAATTTTTTGGACTGTAGGGATGCGCTACTTGAGAGCAGCTGGAAGTCTGACGGTAACTCAATATACTTCTTGGGGTCTAACGAATCCAGGTCTATGCCCTCAAGGAACAGCCCATCAAACACCTCTTCGAACACGTCTTGAGGTAGTGGTCTGAAGTCTTGATAGAAAGTAACAATATCAAGCGCTTCATGCCACTTTAAAGACTGATACCGCTGGACAAAACCAATTGCGTTCCCACCCCAAGAACAATTGAAACAAAAGCACTTCAAGCTGTCAGTGTTTATTCTGAAACGTTGTCGGGTGTCCGTGCAAAACGGACAATCCCAATGGAACTCGGTATGCGACGGATTGGGTTTTGAAGGTCCAAGTAACTGCTCCATATAGTCTATAAACATGGACAATCACCTCTTATTCCTGATTGATCGCAATTGAGATAAAGTTTCTTCAAGCTCCCTTCTGACAGGGTAAATCTGAAGTTGAATGGGACAGTCCTGGCAACATTCAAGACCTGCACGGTCTACCGAAAAAGGGAGACGCTTTGTGCAAGATTTACATTGAGCCGTGAGACTGTCGGCCTTCAACAGGGCCACTTCTCTTCGATTCATTAAAGCATCCTGCTGATTCATTGGATCACTCCTTGCTGACTCTCGTTTCTCCATCCTCTTTAACAACAACAAGGTGCTGATCAAAGAACGCTTTGAGAATCTCACTGTGAGAGATTACAAAAATGGATTCAACGGATTTTTGTATCTCTTGTAAAAGTTGTATCACATTCTCGCAACCAACTGCATCCAAGCCGTCAAATATCTCATCGTACAGCAGTATGTTGAGCCGCCCATTTGAGCGATTCATAACTAAATCTTGGAGAGCAAGAGATATAGCGAGGTCTACCCGTCTTCGTTCCCCTGTTGAATTTGCCTCATAGTTATCCCCACCCACAGAGTTAACTATTTGTACATCAAACTTATCACGTAATTCCCCAGAGGCAAGTCTGGTTTGCGTTGTAAAGTTGATCTGCATAGTGTTACCTGCAAGTTTACCCAGATAATAATTGGCACGTTTGTTCAAGAAGGGAGTTACTGTGTCCAAAAGATAGGATTTTATCCCCGCATTTCCAAAAGCATCAACCCAAAAATTGAGCTTGTCAAGCCTAGCGGACAACTTTGCTTTTTGGCCTTCAGTTTCACTTATGGTAGAGTTAACAGACAACAATTTAGCCTCTTGTTCCTCAATAAGACTCTTGTACGTTTTTCCCACACGTTTTTGAAGACGTAAAATAGACTCCTCAATCTTACTCACATTGTCTTCATAGGAGCGTCTTAAAGTTGCTTCTGACTTAATAGAAGCCTGAATTTGAGACTTTTCTCCTACAATTTTTTGGATCATATCGTCAAGCTTACTGACAGTTGATAACTGTTTTTCTAGGACTTCCATATTGGATGTAATCTGCCCTAACTTTTTAAGGAGTTCCTTTGTTCTGATCTTTTCTTTTTGGATCTGTACGGCAACATGTCTCAAAGAGCCTTCAATTGTCTCTTCTGTTATCTCTTGACCGCAAGCTGGGCAGTTTGTGCCTTGTCCAGAGGCTATCTTGTCCATCTCGGCTTTCAACTCTTTAATTTTCTTGTCCGCATTTCTGACTTCGTTAGTCAAGTAACGTTCTTCAGTCTTCAAATCAAGATGCCTGTTTTCAACCTCTTTCAGGTCTTCTCGCTTCGTTTTGGCAACTCTTAGTTTCTCATCAAGGAGTTCTAAACTGGAAGAATGATCAGCATCGTTAACCTTATGGTTTTCAAGCGTCTCCTTGGCTTTAGAAAGCTGTTCTTTTAGCTCCCGTTCCTCTTCTTCTAAACGTTCTTTCATCTCCATATCAGCCAGATTTAGAGACGTAAGGGTGTCAGTAATCTCTTTCACTAGGTTTGAATTTTTGATCTGGTCCATCAAAAGAGCGTTAAACTCATCCTTAACAACATCTCTCTTTTGTTTAGCTTTGTCCTGGAGCTTCTTTATTTGTTCCAGACCCATCATCTTTTCCAAGATTTCTTTCTTTTCTTTGTCCGTTGCTGTGGAAAACGTTTTTATTAAACCTTGTCCAAATATGATGGAATTAGTGAAAGTATTGAAGTCCAGTTGAAATATGTCCTCAATCATCTTGTTAGCATCTTTTGTTGACTTAGGCGTTATATTCTTACCGTTTTTAAATATATGACAAGAATTTTTGTTTTCATTATGCTTACGGTATCTGGATATGCGGTAAGACGCATCTTCTTTATCACTGCGAAAATTGAGAACAACGGAAGTATTCTTTCCAACAGTCAGGTTTACAATCTCATCTCCAGATAACCCACGAAGAGTCTTCTCAAACAACAGCCAACATAGGGCCTCAAATAGGGTGGATTTCCCTGCCCCATTTGAGTCAAAAGCAGGGTCATCTTTGTTGAAACCAAGAACAACAAGAAGACCTTGCTTTGAAAGAGGGAAAGATGTTTTTCGTACAGACATAAAATTCTGTATTGTTAAGTCTTCAAGAATAATCACAAGCCTTCCTCCACTTCCCTCAAAATTTCTAACCCGATATCCAGCGCATCTGGGTTGAACTGATTAGAGTAGTTTGTGACAATCTGGGACATGCTCATGGTTGCATCTATGTCCACCCTTCTCTCCTCAACGTACTCCTTATGAGCTTCAATCCGATATTTGGCGTCAGGAGGTAGGGAGTCCAGGACGCTTTCAACTGAATCAGCATCAACTTGGATTCGATAGAAATTACCTTTTAACAGGTGTTCTATCGTCTTGATGTCTTCAGCGCTCTTAACCTTTGCGGTAATAAATTTAGGAGCTGGGATTGGTACCCGTTCAACAGTTTTGTCTAAAGTGTCTATTACAACAAACCCTCTATCCTCTCCTTCATCACTGAAACTATGCTCCAAAGGTGAGCCACAGTAGAAGAAATGAGGGTGACCGCCAAGGAACTGCTGTCTATGGAAGTGTCCAAAAACCCCAAAATCAAACGCGTCAGGATGAAGGTCTTCCACAGAGAAAGCATCAGCCATAGGGTAATTCCCTTTACCGACGAATGCCCCAGATACACCCAGATGACCCAGGAGGATGTGGCTACAACTCTTATCAGCTTTAGCTCGCTTTGCGTAGTCATTCAGAAAATCTTTTACCATGGCCGCGTTCTTTGAATATGGCACAGGGTAGATGAAAACGTCTTCGTCATCCTGAATGAAGAGGGGTTCAAACCTGTCGAGAAGGGTTACATTTTTTAACTCCCTGAAGGAGTGGAGTGAATGATCAGGATAATCAGAATTGTCGACCTGATCATGGTTTCCAGGGATCATAATTGTTACAATTCCCGCTTCTCCCATCTCCTTCACCTTGTCGCGCAGTTTATTTTTGACCATCTGGTCCGTTGTTCTGCGCTTATGGTAGAGGTCCCCAGCGAACAAGCAGTATTCAATGCCATTTTCCAAGCAGTAGTTCTTCATAAAGTCCATCGCTTCAAGCTGTTGTGTGAACCTGGAGTTCCCTGTTATTTCGTCAACTTCCATAAAGTCCGTGAATAGGTGACCATGGAAGTCTGCGTAACACAGTGCCTTCATTTAAGCCCCGCCTTTCATTTTGTTCAGGATAGCATTAGACACGTCATTTTCAGCTTCATCAGCCGACTTACTTCGTTGTTCGTCCATCTGCTTTTTCTTCTTAGCCCATTTTGCTTTACGGTCTTCTTCATCATCATTATCATCTTCAAGGTCAAAAGAAGTTTCGCGTTCAGCGTTAGATTGAATTTTCATAGTCTCATACCATATGTCGCAGTGTACGGTCTGGTCTGACTGTCCATTTCTGTGCTTGGCAATGTAGTACCGAACCTCTCCATTGCGTTTTTCCTCTTTCGTCTGGGAGATAGCGATCATAAAGTCAGCCACAGCGGCTTTACCAAAAGACTCAGCGAGGTCAGCAATTGTAACCACTTTCTTGGACAACGCGCCTCTGTTGGTCTGAGATGCTCCCCAAACGGCACAGTTGAACTCTTGACCCAAAGCACGGATTTCTTCGTACATCAATTCCAGCTCTGTTCTCTTTTCCCCGTACTCTCTGGATGGTTTCATAATATCTGGATAGTCAAGAATAATCAGATCAGGAATGAAGCCTTTTGCGATTTTCAGCTTGGTCAAATGAGACTTGATCATACTAATTGTAGCAGTTCTTGTTGGGAAAGATTTCACAACAAGTTCCCCGCGCTTCATCTTAGAAAGCGCTGTGAGACTCGCTACAACCTTGCTAGTGTTCTCCTTGATATAACTGAAGTCTTTCTCCACAAACCGCATATCGTATCTGGCTGTAACAAGATTCTCGTGCATCTCAAAAGAATAGTGCGCTACGTTGAGACCCTTGAGGATTGCTGCATGGCCAAAGTTGATGAGGGACAAGGTTTTACCTGTCCCTGGCGGCGCAATAACGATACCCAGTTCACCACGACCCAGACCACCATGCATAGCTACGTCAAGAAGGTCAATACCCGTAGGGATTTTCTCCTCATCTCGTCGACTGTAATACGTTGGGATACGCTCCGCAAGGTTGTGGAAATAGAATGTTCCTAACTCCCCTATGTTCTGCCCAACTTGGGAAGCCTCATCAATTCTTTGTTTCACCCGATCAAAATTTGTTCCTTTTTGTACGTCTTCAACAGAACCCAGTATAGCCTCTGTCAGAGCTTGTTTCTGCCCGAACTGTACAACTTTGTCTCGAACATACTCCATGTCGTCGAGATTCATATTCATTGTCGTCTCAACACATTTTAGGTAGTCCTTGAGTTTTTCCTTCTTCACCTTGGAAGACCCGCACAACACCCGGATTTCCTCCATCATAGCTTCCAGCGAAGGAGACAAGTTGTATTTGTTGTAGAACTGAACTATGATTCTTGCGAGGTCGATGTGTATATCCATTTCAAAGTATTGAGGTTTGATCACTTCTTCGTAGAGCGTGAAAAACGTCGAGTCACGCCAGAGTAGCGCAAGTATTTTCTCTTGGAACGTTTCGCTAAAGTCGTATGCGCTGGCCAATCAAAATCCCCCTTTACTCACTATAAATTAAGATTGAAGTTCAAAATTACCTCCCTCTGTTCAAAGAGCTATGTTATGGGGTATCTCAAATTCGTTCTCTGCCATCTTAACCGCTTTAGATACTAGCTCTTGGAGGGTTCGGGAACGGTCCAGCATTTGGAACTCAGACACAACCTCTTGTATCCTTTTATTGTCTGGCTGACTTTGTACGAGTTCGTTCAAGTATTCTCGAAACCAAGGAACAGAATACAGATAAGCTGATGAATAGCCCTCCCAAGAGTGGAACAACCTAACGGCTTTTGACTCAGCCCTTTCTTTATCATCATCCCCATGTATATAAAGAGATAGATACTCAGCAGATCGGACCACATCTTGTATAACCCTTGAACGCAAGCTTTCAGTTTTTTGTCCCTTCAGCTTTTCCTTCCCAGCCACGTCCTGTCCGTATTTTTCTTTTCGGTCCTCAAGAAACCGCTCAAAGTATTCCTGTGCCTTCGCGGAACACAACATGTTAGGCAAAGGGAACTTCATTCTGCTATCCTTCCACCATTTCTTCGCTCGGTCAAATTGGGCATCTAGGTACAGACTAGAATCCCAACCCTTACTCATACACAGGTCGTAAAGCTTATTGAAAGCTTTCCAGTTTTTATGTGACTGCGGGTTCTTTTTGGGTAAGGAACGATAACCTGTTGTGTAGTTAAACTTACTCACCAGCATCTCATAATGTTTACTTATTGCCACGACTGACTTCTCACTGTACGTAAATCCTCCAAGTTCTCTCAACTTCTCTGTGTAGTAGTCGGTCTTGCCAATCTTGATTGCCTTCCGTTTAACGGATTTTCTAACAATTGGTTTTTCCACAACAAACAACCTCCCCGTTTCGGTTGGAACAGAGCTAATACCGAAGAACTCCCCGGTCAGTATAATATTGTTGTTCCGTTTAAACCCGTTGTTATCATCTATTTTTATCAACCTGACATCTTTTAGTCTCTTCAAACAACTGGTCAGCGTTTTTATGGAAACCCCAACTTTAAGAGATAGCTGCTTTTGAGACACTGTTATTATTGGATATCCGTGTCTAGTTGTTTTACCGTGTTCCAAACCGTAAACCCTCTTACCATAACTCAAAAGGACTTTGTACAGTTTGACATCAGTAGGGGTCAAGTCAGGGCAGTCCCATACCGATTCAGGTATAACAACAGCGTCTTTGGCAACACCAGCTATCATTTCAACCAGGTTCAAGCTATATCACCTCAATCAGCGTTCCTGCTATAAAATAAGGCGGCGTAACGCAAATATTTTCTAACAGATTTTGATGACAACTCCCAAGTAAGGTCTATGAGAAACGCAAAAAAGGCCAGAACCGTTTTGGCTCTGACCTTTGACCGTATTCGTCTTTATTAGTATTTTGACCAACGAGGAAGCGTTATTTCAGATTCGCCCTCTTGAAATACCTCTTGTACAAAGTCTGGCAGGACATAAACATATATGTCTCTTTGATGTTCGGCGGCGACCTCCTGAAGGATTTCCTCAACCTTTGGCCAGTGTCCTCCAGCTAATCCGCAACCAAGTTTATAAGGGACTCCTATATGTGAGAATGAGTCATCTATGCCCCTCATATGAAGATGTTCCATCATCATATTCAACGCAGACTTCAGTTGCTTGTAATCGGTCTTCTGGGTGTCCGTCCCCGGTTCAAATTGTCCATACAAGTTGTATACGTATTTATAGGAGCCATTTGTCCCCTGTCCGAATCCGCAGGAACATTTCCCAAAGCGGTCTTGAGAACTCAAGGGGAAATTGATATCTGCATCAACTGCAAAGGGGTATTTTCTACGAAGCTGCCCTGCGATACCTGAATACATCTTCATGTGACAGTTTGCTTGATGAGCTATAATAAGGTCACTGTTCTGTTCCAGAAGGTCTCCAGCTATGTAGTGTACATGTCCGAAAGTTGGAGCCATACCCAAAAACGCCGAACCAGGGTTCAAAGATTGGATAGCCTTCTGCGCCTTCTCCTGAAAATCTGCATCAGTATATCGTCCCGGTACATCAACTATTCCGCTCTTATGTTCCCCTGTATCTGGGAATTTGATGTGAAAATTAATGCGAGTCATTCTGAACCTATCATCATTCATATTATGTCCACCTTTCACGGATTAGGATAAAAAGAATGGAGCCATTTTTCAGGCTCCAAAAGAAAGACGTTGTGGTTTGCTAATCACATCATACTATATCCTGTTACAACCGTCAAGAGGTTTTTTATAAAATGTCTACGCCTTTCAGCACACCCCAGCACAAAAGTTCTTTTTCTGTGAGAGTGGCCACAACATTTCTCGGTATGCAAAGGAAGCCCTCTGGTACAAATACAACGCCTTTCCCCTCTTCATAAAACGAGTCAACTTTGATCCCATGTTTATCCCAAATAAAGTCCTTAATGTGATTCAGGATTTCCTCCATTGTTTACACCTTCTCTATATCAAAATTTTCATCTTTGTAATATTGGTATCTTTCCATAGTGTGCTTTGCTAGATGAGGATTGTGGAGGTCAAGGAAGTCATAAACTTCCAAACCTGAACCATCCTCCTTCTTGCGAAGGCCCCGTCCAACCCTTTGTAAAATCTGTCGAAAAGACTTCATCCCGGCCCCCATCCAAAGACAGTTTATACCAGAAATATCAACGCCTTCATCCAGTATGGAGGTTGCTATCAAGACTTTAAGTTTGCCCTTCTTCATATCATCAAGAATGTCCAGACGGTCATCCGATGTTCTTGACCCGTTTGTGAACTCACATTCCACTCCCATTTTGTCAAGTAACCCTTTTAGGAGTTCGCCCTGTTTCATGTGGTTGACAATGACCAGACAACCTTTACCAGCCTCATAACGATTCGCAACTTTTTCTGCTATCCTCTGGTTTCGGTGTTCATTTTCCACAATTCCCAAGCGATAGGCTTCCTGCCACGAAGCTTTTCCATCAATAGAAGGCGTGTTTATTGTTTCCAAGTAGATCGTAGGTTTGGCGCTGAATCCTCGCTTTATTAAAAAGTCATTGGATATCTTTGTAAGTGTATCTTCCATACAACCTAGGAGCCTCATGAAGTTGATTTCGTCTTTTCTGTCAATTGTTCCCGTAAGCCCAATTCTGTATGCCGCGTTATGACACAACATCAGCGTGTCATACCAACTGGTTGATGAAGCATGATGTACTTCGTCACCAATGAAACAAAATGCGGAACCAAGAAACTTCAACACCTCTTCATGCTTTTTGAGAGCTGCTTTTATTTTCTTGTCTTGGTACTTCTTCAGGTCTTTTTTCAGGACCTCGAACTGTTTCAAACACGAGTCATTATCCTTGTTAGACGTGATAATCTCTGTTAGTATGTCGATGGCTGCCTCTTCATCATGAAACTTTTTATCCTCATCGGATTCGACTGTTTGTGTCAGGACTCTAACAGCGTCAATCATCTGTTTCCTGTTACCCAAACCTTTGGCTATTGAGTCTTTCAACAGTTCAACTACGAACCTTACGCCTTTCATCTCTTTTGTGTAGGAGATAGATTTTTCTGTGGGCTTGCTGATGTATTTTGATACAGTTGGGACCATTACAAGTGTAACGGGTTTAACATCCCAACTACCGTCCCCAACCTTGCCCACTCGTATATTTAACCGCTTTTCAATACGGGCAGCAGACTGGTGAAATATCTCTTTTGAGTGCGTTACAAACAGTATTGTTTCTGAGGGCTTTAAATGGGGCAATATCTGTTTTATAATCCCAGAAGCTATTTCTGTCTTACCTCCGTTGGTTGCCACATTTACGATACCCCTGAATTGGCGTACTGCTGCGTTAACGGCATCATACTGGTAATCCCTAAGAGTTATGATACCTCCAGGCTCGTCAGGCTCAAATAGCTCAATACTCTCTTCAACTGGTATATCTCTAAGTTTACGAGTGTCTTCAATGTTTACATTTACTTTTTCTATATCTTCAACGCCTTCTACGAGAGAAAGCGCAACTTTTACATGTGTTAGTAGTCCAGTGGGGAATGAATTGGACTTCTTGTCAAAGAAGTGCTCTTTCCCATCCCAGAAACCGTTTCTGAATGAGGGGCTGAAAAAGTATCCGGGTTTTTTAAGCGCAAGAGCTTCATCAACCAGTTTTAACGTTTGACTGTCAGCCCCCTCAAGGACTGAGTATGCGTTTCCAATCTCTATTCTCACTTCCGCATTCCCCCTTGTACCCTAAATAAACCTGATAATTGTAAATATTCTCCCATATTTTCGCGCTTTGCGCTTTTTACGAAGTAAAAAGAGATATCATGATACTCATAAGTATTCTAGTTCATAATATACATATAACATATTCATAGTATATACATGTATTTATTATCTTTATACGTCAGTAAAAATTACTGAACACGTGGAAAAACCCCCATACGGGGGTCATACTAATTTCAACATATTTGAGGTGAAGAGTTGTGATGGAGTAACATCCCCTTCTTGTCGATCTGGACAAAGATCAATGTTAAGAGCGTCTTGATATGCTCTGTCTATTAATTCCGAACAGTACAACCTGTTTGCGTTGTCAACTAACTTGAATCTGTTCCATTGAAACACAAGACGTATGAACCAGGTGAATATGTTGGCGTAATCGTACTTTCTCCCTATCATAGTCTTGGCGTACAAGACCAGAGAGGCTGTTTCCTTCTCAGACAGTTCTGGGGATACTCTCATAACAGCAACTCTGTTTTCTTCAGGAAGAATCGTTATTCTGGTCCTTATGAACCGATCTGCCTCTATTATGCTTTCAGAATCAACAGCAAGAGCCACATGAGAATATGGGGAGCCTGTCAGTTTCTGTATTAAACGCCCAATTAATCCCTTCCCTTCAAAGAAAACCACATCACCTGCTTTCATAAGATCAACCCCCGATTTTAATAATACGAGTTAGGTCTAAGCCTGAGCCAAGCCAAGTTGATACTACAGTATTGTATGTCTGCGAAGTCGAACCGCCACCCTGTAATATTTCCCCTTAATTTCCAATTTGGACTGTTCCACATATCCAGAGTTACTGTGTAGAAGTCCTCTGTGTGACCTCCTACGTTCCCGGTGCCCAAAACTTGTTCTTCCGTCCAAGTGTATCCTCCAGACGCGCTCCCAGTAGAAGTCCAGTATATTGCCATACCCCAATTTCCAGGGGTCAATCCAGTTGTCCTATTGGGGACTTGTTTGAATCTTATGTCAATATACCTGTACAAGTTGGGGTCAAATGAACCTATATTAGTCATCTCAATATAGGGGTCATTTGTGGAAGAGTGGAGAACAACAAAATCCTCATAGGTGTCAGACGTGCTTGAGCTTAGAGAAGGGGATGCTACGGCTACGCTGTTCCAGTAATTTGCATTAGCTGTATTCAGGTTCATCCTGCTCCAGGTTTCGGATGCTTTAATAATCCTATCAGCATACGTTGGTGCAGACTTTTCAACTGCTCTGACGCCGTTCTTTGTCACCACACGGAATGGACTGGCGTTATCAGCTTTGAGGTTGACCAGGTTCATATACCCAACTTGGTTATTAGCGCGGACACGTAAAGCCGTGTTTGGTGTATTAGCATCAACAGCATAAACTGGAATCCGTATCTCCCCATACGAACTCCGTAGTTTTAAGGTTTGAATCCAAGTAGCCATTACATGTCACTCCGCAACCATATCATACCTGCTATCGCATTTCCCGGGTCATAGGGGAGCGTGGGTATGCGAAAGCCATCTGAGTCAATTATAACAGCAGCAGGAGACTTGAGAACAACTACGTCTGAGCTGGCGTTTCTTCCATCGTTTCCGACTTCAATAATGAGCGCACTATTCTCAGAACTGTCACCCCAGTAAGCATAGCTGTTGATATCGTCAAAGTATCTAACTGTTGCAAAGTCGCTGGCCCCGTTGGACCTTGATTGGAACCAAATACCAGAGTCTTGACGATCCGTTTTTCTAATGAAGTTCAGAAAACCATCTGTGTTCAGGAACATAGTTGTTGTACTGTTTGTAGCAAAACTTATTGGGTGGTTTGTCCCTGTGCCAACAATGAGACCTCCTGGGCCTCCCCACCATCCATTATCATGGACTGCTACCCTAGAATCTATGGTGTTAGTTCGAAGTCTGAACATGGAATTAGTCCCACCATGCATATCAAAAACGCGGCTCCAGCCTTCAGTATCAAACACTTTCTGCTCTGACCCAAAATGAATCTTCCCGTTTTTCTGAATATTGAACACTCTTGCCCCCGAACCGTAGTTGCCAGTATAAAACCGTAACCCTGGTTCGCTTCCCTGGTTGTCTGCTACAATATGGAAATTACTAGCTGGATCAGATTGATTGTCGCCAATTTGCATACCAGACCCTGGAAGATGCAACGTATTTCTAGGGTTACTAACACCTATACCCACGTAGCCATTAGGATGAATCCGCATACGTTCACCCATGCCGTTGTAACCATTGGGCGTATTGCTAAATATGATGCTTGTTCCCCTGTTTGCGTTAGTCACATCCTCTTCCGCTTGAAACCTAATCAGAGCGGAACTGGTACCCCATGAGTTTATATCAGCTAAATATGGGACAGCCCGGATTGAACCAATCTCGTCACCATTCTTAACTTGACCTAACGCCGATTTACTCCCACGAGCACGAAACAATCGGACAGAAGCACCATCTGCGTCACTTATCTCTCGCAGTGCAAAAGGTTGGTTATTAGAGTCATATATGTCCAATTTGTGGTCATTTTTTGACCCCACTGCTGACATAGTTGTTCCCACGGTACCCAGTATGTTAGCCTCTGATGTGAATTGAGTCGGGCCGTTACCTGAAGTTGTAAAGAGGAAACCGCCGTCATAGTTGAAGGTCAAAGACTGCTTTTTAACCCCGTTAACAGCTCTGGTGGTTACAACGCTTACGTCGTTCACGCCCCCAGTGGTCTGTCTAATGAGTTCTGTCCCCAGTTCTGTATCTTCCGTTCCGTTACTCGCCTTCATAGACAACATCTTGAGCGAACCAGAGTTCAAAGCAGGTATTGTCGCTGTTGGGATTATCTGAAATTGGGATGATACTTTATTCGTCACCTTCGCGTCCAGTTCATCCAAAAGAGCTTGCGCTAGTTCCTGTCTTGTTATCAAACCGAAGCTCATATGATCACTCCTTTCTTGCGTATTCAAAAGACAAGCTTCTTCTGTTAAGAAGAAGCTTCATCTTCAGTTGTATTTTGTTGTTCTTGCTCTTGACCATAGAACTGTTCTAACTGAACCATAGCAGAGTACGAATCAGTAAGCTGCTTTAACTTATCGTTAAGTTGATACAGTTGCGCCTGTACCTCAACTATCTGTTGGTTAACAGATTCCTTTGCTTTGGATAAATCCATGTTTCAACACTCCTGTCCTCGGTATAACAAGAATATCTTGCTACCATCTGATTGCATTTAGCTCTGCAAACGTCTTCGCGTTCTTCACCGCTTCTTTAAGCTTCCAGTATTTTGAAATGAGGTTCATTTTGAAGTTCTCCGCTTCTTTGGTGATCTGGAAGAATTGTTCCCTTGTGAAAACTAACAACCCGGCATCTTCCGTTTTCCAAACTGTAGACAACTCTTTTGGGTTCTGAGTGAATACAGCGAACTTCTGCGTGAAATTGAGTTGGTCTAATGGTCCGAAAGAAAACTTGTGCCCAACTGCTGTTGAGTCGAAGCCCGCATATATTGTGTTCTCACAAGTGTCGCTGAGTTGTTTGATTAAAGCATCCTTGTATGAGTCCAAGCCAACATCTTTCCCTTCAACCCAAACCTCGCCATCCCATTTTGGTAGGTTGAACCCTGGAGGTACGGGGACTATGATGATATCTGAAGTCCCCTGAAAGGAATTGTCAACCATGACGTCCTCCAAGTAAAACCCGTCTTTGTCTATTTTGACGGCCAATTTGTCCACAATTATCCCTCCTATTGAATTGCTTCAAACAACAAAGTTGCCGACAAGGCAGAATTGTAGGTTGCGCCGGGAGACACCCCTATGAAAACATCCCCGTTACTTTTCGCTTCAACAGTAGTTGCTGACAAAGCGTTTGAGGAATTTCTGACAATAGCTACGCCACAGGCGTAGTTTCTTGGTCGGAAACCCGCAGGGAGTTTGAATAGGATAGTCCCTGATGCAGCATTTCCCCCCATTAACGTTATTTGTACGAGGACTAAATTTGTTCCAAGTATTTTACGGTAACCATTCTCATAAGCCGGGAAAAAGGTCCAACTGTTCAATAAGGTTGGAGTGTAAACACCTGCCGAATCCTTATCTGACTTTCTGTTTTCAACAACAGACAACCTTGTGGTAGCTTGTTGTACGCTGTTGATCAACGAGGTCATTATTGTTTTCTCGCTTGAACCGTAGGACCCCGCAAAATCAACCGATGGCGTTCTATCAGACATGAGATAGGTAACGCTGTAAGAATCAGACGAGTTTGTGAATAATTGATCAGACACTCTCACGAAAGCTCGACCAATAACATAGGTTGGATCGTTAGTAGGTCTGAACTGGAGTTCCCATCTTTGGTCTAGTGCTCCGTTTTTATAAACCGCTAAAATGTTATAAGGTTTATACGCAAGAGGGTACCCAGCATTAATGTAGTAGCGTGTGGCGTTTAAACTGACTGTAGTAGGTTCTCGCAGAATGATTCCCGTCCCTACCTCTACTTGGTTGTCACCTGGTATAAGGGTGAGTTCCCCTTCAGAAACAACAGGCTCCAACACAGGGCTAAGCAACTGATATGCTATCTGATATGGCGTGTACCCTGAATACGGATTAGTGGGGACAGCCGACGTTGAAACGGGACTCCCGGCAACTTGAACCCAATATTTGGTACCTGTACCCGTCCATGTCGCAGTTGTCGCGGTTTGAGCGTTAGCTGGGGTAATTGTGTTAGCATCGTACATTTTCCAGCCATAAAAATACGCTTTTATTTCGTCTGCTGATGGCGTATAACTGTCTCCCCACCCGCTGTCCGCTACTGACACAGTTAGATATATATTTCTACCGCTCCCCTGGAACCAAATGTAGTCGCTTTCAGAGATAGAAGCTTTCCATTTCTTGAGAGCCTTTCCATCAAATTTTGTTCCCCATATATCTCCCACTCCAGAAGGAAGAATGTCGGATGAAAATTTTAGTGTCTTGTAACCCACCCCATTTAAATCCCATGCCCAAGGTAAGCTTCCATCAATCACCATGCTCTGCCATCTTTTAGACTTGAAATACTGACCGTCTTTTTCAAACAGCGTATCGGCATTAGCTCCAGTTACAGGGTGTGCGAACAAATCTGTTTGAAAGGCCAACATTGAGTCTTTACGCGGTTTGAACGTTTTAGCAATGCTACCCTCGTTTAGTACAGGGTTTTTAAAACTGTACTGCCCCGCTGTGCTAGCAGTATTTTGGAACACAACATAGGCATAGGCAGCAGAAACAGGAGCTGTGTAGGTTATCGACTGTGCGGCTGTGTTAGGTGAAGACCCTGCTGCCGATAAGTTTTTATTCAGGAACCTAACTGATATTTCCCCGTTATGTTGAGCGGCGAACGTGTAAGATTTTTTAGGGACAACTGGAACATTAGGGGATTGTATTGTTACTGTATTAGAAGTAGTGGCTGTCAGTGAAAAATCGTAAGGTCCGTTTACATTACCAATCCCGATAGCATCATTTCTGTTTACATTTAACCAACCTTCCAGAAGGTTTGGTAACAAGTTCTCACCATAACGGATAGCGTAAGGGTTGCGTACAGGGACTAAACCACTGTAGTATGGGTACATAGCAGACACTTGATCTGGCGTAATGTTAGCATCCAGAGAATTGTAGTCAGCTTCAGTTATCTCATACAAACGTATTCCATCGTAGTTGACTTGTCCTGTAGTTCCCCCTGTTGTGTACATACCTATCTTCACCTTCACAGGATTGAACGCGTCAACAGCGCTACCTGAAAATTTTATCCAAGTTGGCTTGAAAGACGACCCGTATGGTACTAAGTTACCATCAACGTCATATGAGTCAAGTTGAGCATCCTCACAGGCTAACGATATGTTAGAATTTGCTGAAACAACCGTGTTTCTAACTTCAGCCACGGCTACGTAAAACTTGTTAGGCTGAATTAGACCCTTGATGTCTATATTCATCCAAACATGGCCATACGTGTCAGGGACTCCCTTTATGCTAGCCCCTCCGTATACTACATAAGTTGTGGACGTATTGTCAACGGAAAGGGTTCCCCCAATATTAGTCCATTTGGTAATATCTTCACAGTCTCCAGCTGTTCCCAATAGGTTACCCACAGCTTGCCCCTTTAGGCTGGGGAGTGAAAATTTTGAATCGTTATCGACCTGTACTATATTGGATCCAACAGGCAAGGTTATAGGCGTGACTTGTTCTGCACTCTTTTGAGACTCAATAGCATCTAACCTAGCGGAAGCGCTGGAGATATTTTGCGACAAAGCAGTTATCTGCCCCGCATTTGTTGTGATTCCCGCCGCATTTGTTGACCCCTGAGTTTCGATGGTCGTCAATCTTTGATCAAGGCCCACAACTCTGTCTTGAGGCATCGTGTCCACCCGGATAACGTTACCCGCAATGCTCCCTTCAGGACCAGCAAGAACATTTTTAAATATAGCTAGTACAACATTGGTCCCAGATGATACAGCGTTATTTAACGTGACTTTGTATCCTGGGTTTGTTGGTTTAATTTGGAACCTAGTTGAGTTAACAAAAGTGGAGTTCTCAAACACCCATAGAGTGTCTGTGGCTGGGTCATACGTGTCTAAAGGGACCGGAAAATCAATCTGACCATCTGTGGCTGTGATCGGATATTGGTAAATTGAGAGCTTTGGCACGCCAGAATTTGAGAATTTATTGACCTGATCATCGACGTACTCAACAGATGCTTTGGCGTCCCAGGCTGCAGCTTTTGCTTCGGAAACAAATTTGTGTTCAGCGTCCTCTACGACGTCCGTAGCTTGGTGTTTATGCCCGTCCAGGGAAATACCTGTTAGCCCCCCGTCTCCTGTCCCTGCAACCCATTTTTGTAGCGATTCCTTCCAAATTAGGAACGCGTTCGTCGCATCTCCCCGTTCAACTTCAATTCCTGAGTCAAGAGAAGGAGCGCCAGTCACTCCTTGGTTCAAAGTAATTATGTTGTCAGTGACCTTGAGTTCGCTCGTGTTTATGGTTAAAACTTCACCTTCAACTTTGAGGTTCCCTTTGACAACCATATCCCCGTCAACTGTGTTACCTTTTGTGGCACGAAGAAAAGATGTCCAAGTTGTACCGTCATACAAGTTCAGTACGCTTTCAGTCGTATCCCAATACACATCCCCGGCTTTAGCCTCGGATGGAACTTGAGTACCAAATCTGAAATACGCGCGGTCTGACTGAATTATTGTGCCGTTCTCGTACACTACCGCGATATCAGGTGCAAATTCATACCCTGTAGGCACGACAAAGTTTTTTGGTACAAATAGTATCCCGCCGTTGTCCCTACAGAACTGTGTTGCTAAATCAAGTTTAACTTTGTTGGTCCCAGAAAAGCATTCTGTGTTGACAATTTGGTTTATGCTCTTTGCGACAGAAACACCATTGGAGTCAACAATAAAGCTGTCATTTACATTGATCCCGTTGTAAGTCTTAAATTGGTCCATTTTCAACACCCCCTAGTTGATGTCATTTATAAATCCCCAGGAATTAAATACAGGTTCAGTTGAAGTCCCGAATGTCCCTGACTTTGTACAAACCCAACCGATGTTGGCTCCTGGTACAGGTAGTTTGTTCCAAACTAACTCTCCTTGTTCCCATGTGCCTACTGTTGGGGGAGATTCCATCACAACCCGTTGGACACCCGCACTTTCTTGCAAGAGTCTGAGAACATTTGTGGTAGGGGTTATGATATAGTCTACTCTTGCCACATCTGAGGCATAAACGTCAACAGAGTTGATCCCTTTTCGATGCCAAGTGTTAACATTGCTGCCAGCCGTGATAACAACTTCATAGTCCATGTTTCCAAAGTTATGGGTAATACTTTTGCCGGATTTATCCGTGTTTACTGATCCTTTAAACCCGCCAGATAAGTCTGTAAGGTATTCTTTGAGAGTGGCATACGGTTCTATTCCAACTTGAAGTTCATCAACCAACTTATTGAACTTGTCTATAATCTGTTTTAACGAGTCTTCATAAGCCATTTTGGAATCAGAAAAGGACATAATTTTACCCCCTTACTCAGCTTTCGGCTTTTTAACGGCCTTGGTAGTCTCCTGCACCTTACTTTGTGCCTTGATAAGTTTCTCCATTTCTACAAGCCTTGCTTCAAGTTCTTTATTTTTATCCTCAACGTTTTGTAACTTGATTTCATCCTCTGTAGGAACAAAAATAATAGCCCCGCTGTGAGAGCATTTTTTCATATTTGGCATGTTGAACTCCTCCTCTTAGTTGAATAGAGGGGTAGAAGCTGTTACACCCCTACCCCTCCTGTGTTAAATTACTTCATTACGTTCATGAACTTTCTTGCTTTCGGTCTGGCCAGCTGGTTAGGGGCTGTCAAGTCCAGTCGTGCGCGGAAGTTCGTTTTTGCGGATTCAATTGTATACTCGTAAACGTATTGAGCAAACTCGTTGTCAATCTGCGTTGTACTCTTTAATGTTCCTGTTATCCAAGTTGTACCGTCATGCGTAAACTTAGGAACCACAGAGCAACCAGATGGAACCGCTGCCTCAATGACCTGCCGGACTGTTGTGTAAGGGTTAGCCGTCAAGTCAACGTTGCGACTGATATAGGACCCTGTTGTTTCTGTTAGGAAACTCACAAAAGTAAAGCTGTCAGAAGCAATTATTGGAGACATTGTACCAGTAGCTTTAAAGGAAGCTCGCAGTTTTGCTTTCTCACACTTAGAACTTAGGTCTATGTCATCATAGTTACCCAACGGTTGGAAAGCGCCCTCATTTACTTTGAGTTCCCAAGCGCATCCTGTGTTTAAAGGCGTGAGATAATCTGCCATCAGAACAACCCGGTCTGCTTCCAAACCAGAGATTTCAGAGAACTCAATAACGCCTTGCGGTGCAAAGCTGGCAGCGTAAATCTTGAATTTCATGTCTTTGGTCTGGTGAGCTGTCCACGTAATCGCATTAGCAGAGCTGAACAACGTTCCGCTCAGGTACGGTTGACTTGTTACAATAGCGCCAGAAGGAAGGTCTTTCGCGCCAAGTTCTGCAACAAACAGCTGGTATTTATCGCTGTCCGTCAAAACAACCGCGCAATATTGAGTACCCGCTTTGCACAAGATAGGATCGTTGAACGATACCTTTGTCTCAGCTGCTCCATTAGCACTAACATTAACTTGCGATGGAGTCAACACTGTCTCACCGTAAATGGTTTGTCCTGGGTATCCGTTGACCATGTCTCTAATCTGAATTGTTACGTTGAGAGTAGGGTCTTTAACCGCAAAGTACAACCCAACTGAACTGATGATTCGGTCAGAATCAAATTGGAAGGACTGTGCCAACGGGTCAAATGCTATGGCAGTTACACGAGTTGTGAGTACAGTTTGTTCAACCGTTCTCTTACGTCCATTAGCCGTATAAGCAGCTGCGGCAGTGTTCTGCGAGTTTTTCAACACAAACTCACGTGTTCCGCAACGAACCCCAGTTGGAATTGCAAACGTGAATTTAACAACTCCTGTAGGGTTTGCCCTAACCGATCCCACCACAGTACCAGAAGAGTAACCTTCAGCAGGGGTAAGAGTGACGCGCTGTCCGTCAAAGAAACCTTCCAAATTATCAGTGTTAGGTATCAAGTTTTGGGCGGTCACGGACACGTCCCGAACTCTCATGTACTGGGTTGCTTCATCAAGTACGTTCGTTGTAGTGGTATTTCGAATGTTACCTGAGAAGTTGCCTGTACCTCCCCAGCTCTGTCCGGCATCCAGTTGAAGGTTTTCAAACAAGTATTTCTCTGTATCATAGTAGGTTTCCCCTCCGTGATACCACCAGCGGTGAACGTTGTATGTCGCAGTCGCTGTCTTTTCAACCGTAATTGTATCATAGTCAACCCAGTTATCAACAGCTGGGCTCAGGGACATCACAGCCATCTTGTTAAATACGTTATAGGGGTTTACCAGCATAGCTTCAGTGGCGTATTTTTGCTCAATGGCTACGACCTCAGTGACAGGTGCTGTGATCAAACGTCCCCAAGCCTTGACTTGTGAAGCAGTTTTGTCCACGATAGGATTGTTAGCAGAGGCTTGTTTTGACGGAAGGACAATCTGTCCCGATTCAAACGAAAATGCTGCGCTAAAATCCGGGTGCGTAAGATCGGCCTTTGTTGTGCCAATGAAACCGTCTGTGAAAATCCCTTTGAGGTTTGTAGCCGCTTCACCTTCCATAGCTTGTTTGTCAAGGTCAGAAATAGCCATATTGTACTCCAGGTCATTGATTCTTGTTACCAATCTCTGAAGGTCTTCCTGGGACAAACGGGTTACAGCATAAGAGTTAACAATAACATTATCGCTGTTAGGTGGAAAGTATAGCGTTCCCAAGCGCAGCAACTCTGGGTTAGCTTCTCCTGGAGTGGAAACCAGTCGCTGAATCTCACTCTGTCCCTTTGTTATGATTACATTACCTCTCTGATCAAGGGAAACCAGGTCCTTACGCGCCAGATAGAAATTGTAGTCAACCAGGAAAGTTGTATTGTTTACAGGGTCGTCTCCAGTTGGGGAGAAGTCAATGTAAAAGTCCTTATTGTCTCCTGTTCCCACGGATGTCAATTTGTAATCTGTATTAGGCACCATTGTCTTGTTGTAACGGTAACGAACAGAGTAGGTAGAACCAATACTTGGCTCATTACCTGGAAGAGACCAATCCACGCCATCAGTTGTCAGCTGGTAATCAATTCCAGAGTTGTAGCTGGTAGCGCCTTGTTTTACTTCCAAGATTTGGATAACTGGAGCCTTAGGCAAGAAGTCAACACCGCCAGTTACGGAACCTCTTGTAACGTTCTCAGTTACCTCCACCTGCGCAACAACTTTAGTAATGTCTCTGACTGGACGGTTGTTGAGCTTGTATGAAGCGGTAGCAGTAAGAAAAACCTTAGGTTCATTCGCAACAAGCCTAACATCCAGAGCCTTTGCTACGTTGACCTTGAAAGGCGTAGGTTTGTTTACTTCGTAGCCCATGATGTAGGCTTTACCCGCTTCCACTGTTAGGGTGACAGAAGTTGTGTCTCTTGGTTCGATTACGAGACCCAAGCCTCTTACCTTGTAATTGCCGGACTCATCATGAGTACGACGCGCTAACAAGTCAGATACAACGTCAAGTTGAGGTTTCTCTTCAAGAATCTGAAGTCCACCGTCAATCAACTGGAAGACAGGAACCGCAGAAGAGTCATTTACCGTGAACTGAACCTCTGTCTTCAAACGGTGTGCCCCCGCTTGATTATAGTTGTCGTAACCCTGTGCTGGATCACGCAGAGTATAATCTTCAACTTCAGTGATGACAACTTCTTTAGTTTTGGCGCCGATGATTTCATTTCCCAAACCTGTGATCGTTACTGAGGATTCTCCCACGTTGTATACGATACCATTCAGATAAAGCTTACCTGAAGATATCTTAGCGCTGGTTCCTTGTATCGTAAGTCCGCAACCTTCCAGGATGGAACCGTTTTTCATAATGGAATCGCCTATGCGACGCAAGAAGTCAAGGAACATACTCTGAATTTGAGTGAACTCCCGGGCCTGTTCTACTCTCCCGGGTAGCGCCAAAATTTTCAGGTAGCCTTTTGATGCATCGTAGTCATCATAATATGGAGCTACGTTAATATTATCAGCCATGATGTTCCCTCCTTAAAATTCAATGACAATTGAGAGCTGTTCTTTCTGGTCAAGTTGACGAGAAGTTTTCTTTCGATTGTCGATTACCTCAAGTATCCCCTTTTTAGCTACCTCATTCGGGAGCAGAGCCATCTTTCCAGTTGGAATACCTTCGGCTTTCTCTAACCGTGAGAACACCCCAAGTTGTCTGTAATCAGTCAAAGGAAGCTCGTCATAACGAAGATAACAGTCAATGTAGACCCAACGTGCGGATTCTGTAACAGCTTGGTCCGCTGGAACAATTCTCCACCTTGAGTCTCTATACTGGATAGAACCGTTCTCATCAGGAACGACCAAATAAATCGTCTCCACCTTTTTGTACCCCACAACGCTTTCAATATCTGTTGCGTTGATAGTTGGTGCTGGCGGCAAATTGTCGTCGCCTTCCCAAGGATCAGGGTGCCCTATCGCAAAATAGATGTCGTTACGCTCAAAAAACTCAAGCGCACGGGCTACGTGGCCATGTACTGTAGTTGTAGCCATGTTTCACCATCCCTCCTCAGTTGCTTATAATTACCTCAATGGGTTGTTGCTCATAGACAGTTGCACCTTCTGCTAGTTGAGAAACAATAGGACGAACATTATTGTCAGAATGATCGCCTTGTACTCCACTCATCGGAAACTTACCTGACCTTCTTCCTCGATCCCCTGATCGAACAGGTAGACCAAGATGGATTACACTCTGAGCAAAGGACCCTTGAGTGTTTATTCCGTATCTTTCGACTTCAACTGCAGTTACTGGCGTGAACAACTCCTGCTTTTCAGCAGCAGACAGACCAGATCGGCAACCCCTTGACTTGGACCTTACGCCAGTTTCAGGCAGTTCTTCCTTTTCTCGCAGATACAAAAAGTCCTTCCAATGCGAGTCTTCCTGCTTTACTTCCACAGGAAAGGAACGGAAAGCGCTGACTTTACCCAGATCAAAGCTCAGGGGTGTCAAATTATCAAAGTATAATATCTGTCGTCCAGAGCGTCTGCTTTTATTAAACTCATTGTCACTCCGTATTCTGGGTTCAATGGTCAGAATGGTCTTCTGCCTTGTTCTCTCCACCTCAGGTTTATGCTCAAATTTGACTTCTACTTGTGGCCGTATAATGTACGGTTTTCCAGTAAATTTCTCATTTAAGGCCCCTGAGACCGCTTCGCCGCCAGAACGTCCAGCATGATGTGACCGCGTAGCAGGTCTGAGATTCCACGTGGTACGACTCATCTCCCCAAGTTCATCTGTTACTGCTTCTGGGTCATATGTGTCCTCGACGATGTACTGGTGAATTTTGTCCCCGTCAAACGTACCTAAGTTTTGAGACCTTTTTGCCCCAATCTTCCGTTCGTATCCTGGGATAGGTTTCAACCTTATGAAGTCTTTGGGGTCAAGTAAAGGCGATTCCCCGGTAATTCTTTGGAACACAACCTTGGACAGATCAAAAGAGAGGTCATGAGCTGACCACAAATTCTGTCTTCCTGACCTTTTGCGACTCCAACCTGTTTGCCCGGAATAAATCGCCCCTGTTAGGAAGCGAACAACCGCTGGTTGGATGTATAATGTGTTACTGGTTCGTCGTGCGTTTAACCACTCCCCAAAGGACACTCCGTCACCATCAATCTCCATTTCAGCGCGTCCGTTATAATAGACCTTTATTCCTGCAGCTTTAACGGCCTCAACCGTTTGTCTGATCTGATCTGTTATCTCATAAGGGGTGTCGAGTTCAATTGTACCATACCGATAATATACAGCGTCTTGATAGCGGTCTTTTCCACTAAACTTGGATACACTGTACCGGGCAACGTTCGTGTGAGGTTCATAGATGTTTGTTCTTGTCCCAGAGTAATCTGCAGCCTGATTGGCGGCTTTGATTATAGCTGGTATTGTTCCTGATGGCTTGTTAGTTGAACCGATGATCCGTAAGCGGTAATCCTCATCCAGCTCTCCAGGGTAACGGGTCACCCCGAACCAGCTACCCCATGTGTCTAGCCACATACCTGTTGAAGTCTTTATCATCATGACTATTTTTGTGAGGTCGGCATCCTCTTTGACTTTCTCAAGTTCGCTGTTTAGTGCTCCAACAATAGCTCTATGTTCTTCGGTTGTCAGGTCCTCTCTCTTAAATAGCGCTGTTAGGAACTTTAACATATCGTACACCTCCTATACAGTTAGGGTCAAGTTGATCGCAGAGGCTCTGACTATTTGCTCCTGGGCGATAACCTTGTCCACAAGAGGTTCAGACACCTTACAGTTTATAACTGCCACGTCATCGTAGTTCATCACATATTGTATCAGGTCAGACACGTAGAAGCTTTTGGCCACGGGGTAGCTGTTAACATAGTTCTGTATCCCGTCAACCAGCCGCTGATGGAAAGCTGAGTTGTTGTAGCTGGACAAAACTTTGACTGTTAATGTGATCGGTATTTCAGTTTTAACGATTGAGTTGACATAGACCGGGATTCCCGCAGCTCGGTAATTCACAAGGTTCTCAATAACTTTTTCCTTTAGACTGTCAGGTAAGTTACCGTTTGCGTCATGTACATAGACGTTAACGAGGCCAATTGCTGAATCATCAACCCATACGCCAGCAACCCCCTCAACTTCTTTAACTCCATATTCTATTGACTTCTTTGTACCCCGCGCAAGAGTTTCAATATATACATTGAACCTCTGCTTTCTCTCTGCTTGCGTCTCTTCCTCTGCCCCAGTTAGAAATGGTTCTTTGTTCGTCACCTCTTGTACATAATTTATAGGGTTTATCAGAACTCTGATAGAACCAGCAGCGACATTACCTATAGTCCCTTTTACCGTACAAAATACCTCAATGTCAGCCTCAACGGAACCTGCCTGTACCACATAGTCCTCTTGTGTTGCGTAGTATAGTATGTCTGTTCCGCTTTTCGACACAGTTGAGAATTTCGTGCCCTTAGAGATATAAAGATTGGCTTCTAAAGGGGCATAGAAGGTTAGGGTGACGAAACCGCTGGCTTCATGAGCAGCAAACTTTTTGAAGTCAAAGGATTCGAATATTGAGTTCTCAATACCCCAGTTAATGTTCTTGAATGTCGTAAAATAAAACATCTCAATCTCTGAAGCTACTGCCTCATAAAGCGTTCGGATAGCCGAACCAACACTAAAGTCTGTTATTTTTCTGGTGTGCGTTACTGTCCAATCAACCATCCCACGTAAACTCTGTTGAAACGATCTCACATTCAAGCCCATTCTATTACGCCCCCTTCCCCAAATGCCAGACTCATTTTGAACGCGGTGTCATACCCAACGGGAATGATTGCCATCTTGGCCACAATTCTATCCCCCGAATCGTAAAACTGTTCAAATATAACATCTTGAACCCTGCTGTCGCATCTTACGGCCCGTTCAAGCTCAATTTTTACTCTGTGTACGTTGTCAAATGTCTTTGACCTCCCGGCCAGCTCTACAATTGTGGAGCCGTATTCAGGGTGACGGATAAGCGTGCCTAAGGGGGTTGAGAGACGCATTATGATTGCTTGTCGCAGGTTAGCTATTCCTCTCACAGTCTTTACGTCTCCATAAACGTCAGACGAAAGTTCCCCCTCATTATCACCGTTGAAATTTATGATGTGGTCTTCAGGGAATAAGGATAAGTCTTCGCCAAAGGCCCTATCGTACAGATCACTCAGTTCCATCTTGGGGACGGATGTTACTTCCTCCTCTGCTCCCGGTACGAGTATGGTCTCACCCGGGGTTTTAACGTTTTCTAAAGTTGTTGTCAGTTCATCCACTATGAAAGGGTAGTCAAGTTTATTCAGCAGAGCGATTTCCACCCATCTGCTTGCGTCCCCTAGGTGGTCCTGAGCGATTTGTTGAAGCGAATCTCCATAAGCCACTTTGTAGGTCATAAATTGACTCATACACTTGACCCCCCTTGCGCGTTATTAAAACTGTTCACGCTATCTGTTATTTTTGGCTCGAATAACGAGGGAGTTGAAACAAGGTAGGAGAAAGAGCGTTCAAGCCATCTTAACTTCTCCACAACCTCAACGTTTTCTCCATTAGCAAGATTGAACAGCTCCTCACTCAACCAGCGTATGTTATCAATCAGTCTGAGGACATCCCCCTGGGAAAGTCTTTTCTGTACGTTATCAGGGTCAATTTGTATAGCGCGGGTTACTGCTATTGACTCAAGGGTTATTGCCCGTATCATGTCCACAAGGTCGGCAGAAAGACCAGTTTTATCCATATACACTAGGCTGTATAACAGGCTATCGGCAGGTATCCCATTATTTGTGAGATTTGTGCTGTTCGCCAAGTTGATTTCTTTATAAAGGTCCATTGCAAGGTTAGATATCTGCGGTTGCATTTTAAGGTCAACAGGGCTATTATCAGACTCAAGGAGAAGCATGGATTTTGCTTTCGAGTCGCCAGCAGATGCGCCATTTGTTAAGACAACCGAACCATTTGACAACGTCTTTAACGGGGCAGAGAAATTTGAGTACACAGTAGGAACCTTCAGTGAAGATTGATTCAGCCCAAGGGTTGTGTTGAGGTTGGGGACAGCTGACTTGTATAAGGCCGTCGTTTTTGACACAGACACCGTGTTGCTTTTAGGAATAGATGACCCAAAAGGGTTTCCGACCCCACTTTGTTTTTGGTTCTTCTGAGAAAAGGAGGGCAACTGTGCTTGTCTAAGACAGATTAACTTTATCTCATACATAAATTCCAGCGGGTTTGACTTGGATCGCATGAGGCGAAACCCTGAGGGGTCTGTATGGACAACCCAACTCTCCTCATCCGTAAAGTTGTGAAACAAAAGCTCCTGGGTTACTTCCTCCCCAGGTTTGTGAGCATTGTAATAGTTTCGAATCATATTCCTCAAGTCTTTGAACTTCTCAACAGAACTTCCATTTTTAAACCCGGATCGGCCTTTAATGTAAATGTTTACCAAACCTGCCCCAAAATCGTCAATCCAGGCCCCCCCCTTAGTCTGGGTTACCGTTGATCTGCTTGGTTCATCCTGAGTGTACTCCTGAGGGTTCACAACAAGCTCGTGGGTAACGCCCCTGAACTCAAATGCCATTCGTTTCAACACATTTTTACCGTCGCTTTGTGGCATACGCCTCACCTCCTATCCAATTGTCACCCACTTGATAATTTCTTTGAAGCCTGTTTCTGTCTCTTCTACTACTTTTTTACAGAGCATCATGGAGTCGTCCACGCCCTCAGGCCCCTTCACAAAGGCTATTGTGCCTCTCAATGCGTCGCTAGGTGAAGGTAAGTCGTCTGAGTTGTCCAGCTGAATACGATTGCTGAACAGCATTCTACAATCTTCAGTTAGCGTCATTGACACAACATCGTTACCATTTTGCCGTTTGACTGATAACTCTCCGGCAGGAGTTATTGTCAGCTCAGTGTTGTTCTCCCCTTCTCCGTGATCAGAGTCATCAAGTTGTCGTCTAACCCTTAATGTCCCGTCTTCTCTGAGTTCAGTATAAGACAATTTCCCGTCATCATTGTCCCTGGTTGTGCGAACCATACCCTTTTCGCTTATGAAAATCTTGGTTCGTCTGTTTGAACCTGTAAAAGCGTCACGGTGAACAAAAAGGAACTTCATCGGGGTTTGAGATTCAGGTACGTCAGTTTCAAAGACGTTTCCTGTCTTTTTATTGATCTCAGACAGGTGCTCATGGTCGAAGCTATCATGACCATCTGTCATATTAACTTCAGCGTCCATGCTTGTATTGTAAGCGGCAAAAAAAGACTTTGAACTGGTTACAAACTCCATGTTTCCTTCCCCATCAACTTTGCTGTATCCCATTGAAGGGTAAACGCAGAGACTCTTCAGTGCCTCTCTCCTATGGAAACCTGCTTGTTTCTCTTTCAATGGGTACTGGCTAGGCAAGACGTTTTCAGGGTTGTCTCCTCTGTGAAGTTGTCCAAATATTACTGGACGACTTTTCATTCCGTCCAAGAACCCCAAGACAACAAGAGACCCCTCAGCCATGGGTTCAATTCTCCCCCAATATTTCTGTTTCCCAGTCTCATCAAACCAAGCGCCCTGGGTCATGACTCTAGCTGCGTATTTCCCTTTGTTCTCTGTACTCGAACTTATCATGTCTCTGCTGTTTACAATTTCAACGTCAACTGTTCCACTAAAATGGTGAACCTTTACAACTTTTCCGACACTAAATGACCCACCCATGTTCATATCGGGACGGTAGTTTTCTTGAACCCGTCCCATAGAACTCTGTAATCTCATATCAGTCATATTTCAACCCCCTAAAGTAACGCCCTAACGCTACCCAGCCCATATTTCTTGATCCAGTAGTTGACGTTTTGGATATTGACTCCACTGGATTGGGCACCAATAAACTCGCCGTTTCCGATGTATATGCCTACATGACCATTTATCTTGTAAGTGTTGAAGAAAATTAGGTCCCCTGGTTTAATGGTGCTCAAGCTGGCAGCCCTTCCTTGTCTAGCAAGATAGTCAGTTGTGATCCCCTTCAGGGTCCCTAGTGTAATACCAGCGTTGAGAAAACAGTATCTAACAAATGAGGAACAGTCAAAACGATTCCTAGCGATGTCATTTTGAGACCGTCCCCAACCCATCCCGTATGAAACTTTCCCAATAAATGATCTAGCGTAGTTGATTATCACCGTACTTATAGCAGTACCTGGGAGATTAGGGAATGTGGGATTAGACAGCTCAAAGGTTCCTACAGGAACGGTTTCTGCACCTTCTGGAGGGATTCCGGGAGAACCCATAGCAGTCGCGTCGTAAGTTGTGAATGTGTCCCAAGGCTCCTCAAACCTTTTAGCACCCGCTTCAGGCAGACCTCTTGTGACAGCAAGTCTCGTAGTCCAGTATCCAAAGTTGACGAAGTCATGTGAAACACTCTCTATAAAGAACTCAATTTCACGCGCTCCCTCATCGGAACGGTAGAGTAACCTGTCCCCTACCTTGTACCTCTGATGCCCCATAACTGTTAGGTGACCATTGAAGAAGATTGGATTCATTATGTTCCAATTGTACAGGTCCTTCTGGTACTGTCGAAGCCCTTCTGCTTGATCCGCGTCATCAGCGCTGGTAAAACCGACATAATTTGTGAACCTGCTGAGTCGTCTCAAGCCGAATTTCTTAAAATAAGGTTCATACCAGTAGGGGAAAACGTTGGTCGATTTGTTTATGTCGAAGGAACCAAAGAATGATTGGGGGCCAACTGAAAAAAGCGTATAGGTTTCCACGTCACTTCGGCCTACTTCATCCATAACCACCTCATCGTCCAGTATATGATGTATTGGTAAAGCGTTCCAGGAATCAGGGTTGAAAGGAGTTTCCCGAACTATCAGAGTTGGTTTCCCATCGTTCTCTTCAAGGCAATCCCAGAAAACCTGGTTAAACGGCTCATTTATGATCTCCCGGATAAATGACCAGACGCTACCCTGGAAATTAACAAAGCTGTTATCATCGAACAAGGATTCCCCTGCCCGGCTACTTAACTTTGTTCGGATTGTTGACTGGAAAGTCAGACCATTGCTGAATTCATAGTTCATAAATTTGAAAGCAAGCTCATTCAAGACAGCTTGAACAATATCTGCAGCGGACATCTTCATAAAGTTGATCCTGCCTAACAGCCATCCTGTGTTCAGGGACATGTTCATCTCTGAGACTGTACCTACTTCAAAGTTGATCAACGCCTTGGCAAAGGAACGCCCCGTAACAGTTATAGATCGTTGCGGGGTGCCTCCTTGTACTGTTACGGTTTTTCTCACGTCGTCGATTAGGCCGACAAATACAGTAGAGACTGAACTAGCGGGTTCGCCCCTCGCCATTTTTATCCACACTAAGTCGTTTGAAGCAAGGATTTCATCCCACTTTTTATTCGCACTCAGCTGTATCTGAAACGTACCAGCATCAGCTGATATGTCGTTATTGGTTGAGATACTCATAACGCTATCGTCTATACTCTCTCCTTCTTGATCCGCTTTAGCGCGCAAGACAATTTCACCAGTTTCTGTCGAAAAAGACACAACGGCTTCAGGTTTGTACAACTTTGCTATTGTCACGACCTGTTACCCCCTATCCCTTGTCTGAATTCATATTGAAGATTAACTCCGCTGTTCTTCACTTTTGTCGCTGCAGCTTGTGCGATGAGGCTGCTGTCCTTTTTGTCCATATTCTTTACGTTCCCTGACACTTCAACTAGCAACTTCTGGGAACCTGTTGGAGCACCCGCCATTATGCTTGCAATCTTGGTGTCCCACTGAGCATCGGTTGCATACTCATGTTTTCCTCCGTTGTGTCTCATTGTCTGTAATGTGTCTTGTCCTTTATTCGCGTAGTTCTTTGATATCCATTTTGCGCCCTCAACAATACCTGCGTCAGTACCATTGAAACCGTGGGCCGAAGCATAAGGACTGGAATCAAAGGCTCCAATACCGTAGAAGTTCCCCTTTTTCTTGGCTATGTTGCTTGTTCCCCATCCTGTTTCTGCTGCGGCATGAGCTACGAGATACTGAGGATCAAGCCCTGATTCTTGTGCAGCCCTCAGAAAGGTATCGCCTTTTCCAAGCATCAAGGAACCCTTGGGCGCTTTTGATGATATCCATTTGTTTATATCGTCAGCAGACAATCCGCTTTTGTTCCCCTTGAGGCTTTGGCTCAAGTAGTCTCCACCTACCGCGTTATAAGCCGCGCTGACCACTCCACCTATCCCTCCGCTTCCCCCGTCTGAACCTGACCAAGAGGAGCTAACGCCTTTGAACATGTTTCCAAGCCAACCGAATATGCCCCCGCCGCTTGAAGAACCAGTGCTGCTCTCTTTCCCCATCATGTTATTGAGTTCTTGTACGTTTCTTCTTTGTGCGTCAAGGTTGGTCAGCTCTTTGTCAGCGATTGTTACACGCTTGTTGAGGTTGGCTCTCTCCTGTTCAACTATCTCCTTTTGCTTATTTATGCTGTCTTTAACTTCAGGGGCTATTTTTCCTTTCATCGCGTTTGGACTCTGAGGGGCTTCCGCAGCTGATGCCTTATTGTCTCCACCCCATAACCAATCCCAACCTTTAGAGATAGCGCCTTGACGGTCTTCAGACCATTTCTCATCTTTTAGCGGGTTCTCAAACAGACCCGGCATCTTTTTATCGCCTTTATCGTGACCAAAAGCCCAGTCCCCCAAAGAGTCTCCTGTGTCCCCTGCAGCCTTAGCAGACATTAAGAAACCAAGAGGCCCAAGGACCTTACCGCCGCCTGATTTAACTGAGTTCCAGAATCCTCCACCCGCTGCCCCACCACCTGCCGCGCCGCCACCTATACCTTTACCAAACAGTCCTCTTGCTTTTCCGCCCAACCAACTGGTTGCGCCTTTAGCTGCGCCACCTGCGCCAACCGCCCCAGCTCCAAGCTCAAGCCACTGTAGTGCTTCTGGTTGACCAGTGAACCAGTCAACAATCGGCTGTTTGACGCTGTCTGCCACTTCACCGCCAGCCCTTTTTGTCTCCTCAACCTTTGTATCATTTTTAGCACGTCTCATTGCTTCAGATGCGGAAACATCCCCGTAACGCTGACTATTTGTTGAAGCCCCAGATTTCACCAGTTCTTCAGCAGATTTACTTCCGTTGGTCTCCATAACGTTGTTTTTCAACAACTCTGTGGCTTCAGGAACGGATATCCCGGCAACTTGCGCTAACATCATAGCTTGTGCTTCTGAATCTCCGCTGTAGGTTGACTTCAAGTTCTGAGATATCCGTTTCAAGTTCTCTGGATCGGAAATGCCTTTGGACTTCATCATTTCTAATTCATAGCGTCCGTGAATACCTTGAAACTCAGTACCCCAACCAAGCAACAGGTCCATCTGGTTACTGCCGCTTTTTATTCCAGAGTCCAATTGTGACAGAACGTTCGCGCCTCTTTCCCCCTTCAAACCAGGGGAAGCTTTACCCAACGCTGATTGCATAGCGACAATCTGGTTCAGCCCTTGGTCCGACATACTGACCTGACCATTAGATACCTGTTGCGTTAACCCGGATACTGCGCTGATGAACTCCTCATCACGACCGCCCATACCAGAGTCCTTTATGGCCCCTGTAAGTAAGTTAGCGAACTTACGCATCTGCCCGTCTTCCACGGCTCCAAGCTTTTGCATAGTTCCGCCAGCAGTCGCCAAGTTGTTGACATCGACACCCATGGCTCTTGCTCCCCACTGAACGTCAGCAGTGTTTTGCCACATGGAGTCCTTGTTCCTAGCTCCTCCAATCTGCGTCAATATCTGTGCAGTTTGCATCGTTTCACTTGATGTGTATCCGTTATTCTTCCCTGTTGCATAAGATTCCTCACGGGCTTTTTGAAAATCCCCGCCAAATCCTCCCACACGAGTACCTAAGGACATCATGTAAGCTTCCTCATTCTTGACCATAGCCATACCTTGACTAACCATACCAACCAGTTTACTAAAGGCCACCATACCAGCCATCATGCCCATCATATTCTTCCCAAGTCCCATCATCATGGTCCCGCCTTGGGAATCCGTATTCATGTTGTTGATTTCTCCTGAAGCGTTCTGTGCACGTTGATTCAGGCTCCCCATACGGGAAGCCTGTTGTGACAGCATATCCTTTCTTGCCTGTAAATCAGCTATTTCTCGCTTCAGTTGATCAGTGGTTGATTGTCCAGCGTTCCTTCTGATCGCATTTTCAAGGTCCTTCTTTTTGTTCTCAAAGTCCCTCTGAACTTGAGAATAGTTAGTTAGGAACTGTTTGTAAACGCGTTCAGCGTCTCTGGATAGGCGCGTGAACCGTCTGACATCAACTTCATTGAGAAAGCCCTTTTCCTGGTCTCCTCGTGACTGAACATTCTCTAAGTCCCTTACTGTTCTTTCCAGTTGTTTGACAGACCTCACAGCCTCGGTTGTATCAGCCCTAAGTTTTAAGCCTATCTCTTGTTGAGCCATTAGTCGTCCACCTCCTCCCAATCTGTTTCCTTAGACTCTGATGTGCCTAGCTGTTCCATAACTTGCGAGAACTTATCAGGTACAGCCATATCCTTTCTCTCTGCTAAGAAACCTTTATACGCCAATTCTAAGTCCCCATATTCATCTTCTTCCTCAGAGTTCCTAGATTCTGCCGCTTCCTCATAGGTCTCAGTTTCCTCAACCTCTTTTCCTCCCAACTCTTCCCAAGCACGATCAAAGTCAGGGTCATGAAAGCGGTTGTCAATCTTCCTTTTGACTTCTGGGTTGCTTAGCAAGAAGTTCTCCCATAACCAGTCTTTTTGTTCCTCAGTTAATGCGAGAAAACGCGGGTCTGTTGGGAGTACATTCCACTTTTCCATTATCCAGTAGTCAAACCTATTCTGGCTGTCCTTGACTATCTCCTGCATCGTTAGGTGTTTCACGTGGTCTACGAAAAGAGTTGTACCATTGGACATATTCGTCGTACACTCTATCCAGAACCTCATAATCGTACACGTTGTTCACGTCAAACCACGTCGGGTGCGAGTCGAGAACTGCCCCCAGCATAGCCGCCATGTGCGCGATATTATCTGTAATGGTGTCTACTCGGCCCTCAAGACCGCCTAACATTTGGGACTTCGCAACGCCCACCTGCATACGTTCAATAATCGTTGGGTGGTGAAACTTGAATGTGCCAACGTATTCAGGATCAATATGTGAAAGGTCAATTTGAACAGTGTGAGTACGTTTGTTCCCCGCTTGAACTTGCTGACCAGCTACGCGATGTTGATTGTTTGACATTATTAAAAACCCCTCTCAGATAATTTAAAGAGGCAGATAGACACTTTTCAGTATCCACCTGCCCCCAGACAGACTAGCAATAATATTAGTTTGTTGTGTCTGAAGCTTTTAGGTACACAAAGGATGCGTTCTCCCCAGAAATTGTGTTAGCCCGGAAGTTTTCAGAGTAGTCACGAATTGAACAACCACGATAGGCCCGAACAACTTCACCTATGCTTCCATCTTCGCCTTTCGCAACGACCACGATGTCAACGATATCCTGCTTCAGAACTTCTTCCCCTAGTGAAGCCAACCCTAAAGTCTTCAGGTTGTCCTTCTTGACAAAGAAACGTTCCAGGGATACTTCCCCTTCATATTTGTTATAAATATGCTCCTGCGGCATGATAGACCCAATTTCGTACACGCCTTCAGTACCAAAGGACCGTCTGGCGTCAATACCCTGAGCACGTCCTACAACTTTGTTGTTGATGACCAAAAGTATCGTATTACCAGAATGGACTGTCTGTTTTGCTTGAGTTGCCATGTCTTTACACCCCCTTTAAATTAAGCAGAGATAGACTCACGGTAGAAGTTGCAACCGATCAAGATGAAGTTGATGGCTTCAACAGGTTGTGCTTCAAAGTTGACTTCAACACGGTTCCCTGTCATTTTCACATCCACAGTTCGGCGGTAGTCCACAATCCACTCGTCCCGAACCTTGTCATCCAAGAAGGATTGAACTTCGTTCTTGATAAGCGCAGGAGTTGTTGCCAGACCTTTACCGCCAGCGAACTTGGATTCCAAACGCTCACGCAGTTCTTGAACCAGGTCGTCGGCCATTAGGCGGACAGAGATTTCTCGGTACACAGGATTTTCATCAACTTGATAGGTTGTTATGCCCTGCGCAATACGGAAACCTTTGCGGTTACGCTGACGAACGTATTCAATTGCTGTTACGCCGCCTTCGATGAGCCGCTTGATTTCATCTGCGTTACAAACTTTCTCAAGTCCGATCAAGTTCACGTAGTCAAGCGTTACAGGTTCACCGACAGCCACACCCGCGATTTTACCTGCGATGATTGCTGCCGTGAAATACGATGGGAATGTCAAAGTTGTGCCATCAGAAAGTGTTCTTGTGATCCCTGGGTATGCGACAACTGCGCGAGAACTGTTCAAATTAACAGCGCGGCCAATAGCATCATCAACCTTTTCTCCCGGGCCACCGCCGTACAGACCAATCATTTCATTTCGTTCCTCAGTAGACTGGAACTCAATGAAACGCGCTGCCTCGCTGTGGATAGATTCTGTCGGGGTCAAAGGAACTAACATGTCAATCCCCTCTCCGTAGAGAAGGTTGAATTTGTCAGCCCAAGAAGATGGGGCCACACCGTTCTCACCGCCAGTCAAGTATGTGAAGCTGAAGTCATCTGGGAATGTCCCGCCAGTAGTAAAAGAAAGGTCAACCAACTGACCGTAACGAGTTTGATACAACAAGTCTGCTTTGAAGGCTTTGACTGCATATGGTGCTGTTTTGATGTCTTGTTTAGCAACTGCGTCTAAACCAGTTGTTTCAATGTTTTTGTTACCTGCGGCTACAATATTCGCGCTGAAACCAACATGTTCATTGATGTCAGTGACGATGCTTGCTATTGAGGCGTATTGCCCGCTAGTCAGGTCATAATGAAGCGTCTCTGTGGCTGTTGCTTCGTCAGCCCCGGTTTTTACAATAAGAGTCTTGCCAGCGCCGTTTGTGTCAACTTCCACAGTCAACCCTGCGTATGCAGCAGTACCTGTGTATTGTACATTAAAGATTGGACCAATGTTGTCATATGTTTCCATAATGTTGTCAACCCAGAAATAAGTTGTCAACTTTTTGGAACCAGCTAGTGTCCCATCTTCAAGTTTGATCTGGATCTTATTAGTGTGGTCGCCCCAATCCTTAGCTTTCGCAACCAGGCCCTGTTTAGTCAGGCTACCCTTCTTAGCGTCTTCGACACGAAGAAACCCGACAGTACTTGCTCCAGCGCCTTCCCCAGATGGAGAGTAAGCGAGTTCACCAGCCACAGCCAGGTCCCCGCCGCGCAGGTAACGTTTCATGTCGGTTGGATTGCTGAACCAGTTCACAACACCAGGTTGACCTCCTTGAGAGGAGCCAACAAACACAATTGTTCTGGTCGTGTTAGAACCACTTAAACCCATGGAATCCGTGTTGATTTTTGAATAAGCGCCGGGATGCACAATGTGCTTACCGTTAAAATTAACGCCAATATTACGCGCCATGCCGTTCACCCCTGTTTGAAGTAATTTTGAACCTCTTTGTCGAAGTCTTCACGACTAAGCTGGTAAGAACGCCCTTTCATGAAAACCCGAAAGCCAGCCTTGACTTCTCGTCTTAGGTCTGGCCTTGTCAAAAGGTATTCATCAATATGAATGTAGGAAATTGGCTGAGTTTCTTTTTCATCTGTGCTCATTTTTACTCGCCTTCCTCTACAGAGTCTACAAATTCACCATGAACATTAATTTGATTGATGAATTTGAATTTTGCATCGTACGAATTTTCTAAAGTACAATCAAATGTCAAAGCTCTCCGATACACGAAAGCTGGGAAATATTCTGGAGCAGGTTCGAAGTCAAGTCCACCCATGTTTTGAATAGCGAGACCGTTGCTAGCCAGATAGTCACGTTCGGATAAAAGAATCCATTTGAGTAGTTGGTAGAGGATGACTGTGAGGTCACCATTTTCTGTCCACGTCTCAATTCGATACTGAGCATTGTAGTACGTACCGTAAGACTCAACACCCGATTCTTTGTATACATAGTTGATCTCCACAGTATTTGAGTGCACAAGATCAACTGGAAAATCAAGCATCACCAGGCCTCTTGTGTAATCAAGGACTTCAAATTCAACGTCGTAATCAATTCCGTCGTATGTTATGGAGTTAACTGTGAACAAAGGTTTGTTGTCTATCTTGACCACGCTCATGCCATCATGTCGAAGAATCCTTTGAGTTTCCACCGCTTGCGCTATCTCGTATGTCTCGTCGTCTTCACCCAAGTAACCTCCAAGAACCTGTGTCACTTCCTGTTCCCCGCCTAGCATGATCACATAGGATGGTAATGAAGTTCGGTCAACCGGGAAACCGCGCATAACCCTAACTCCATTTTTCTTCAGGTACTCTTTTAGTCTTTCTCTCGTTGTCACAGCTGCGGAACTAAAAATGCTATCAACAATATCTACATTGGAATTTAACCATTTTAGGCGTTTCTCCACTACTTCTGTGAGTAGGTCTTCTGTCAATGGAATCATTTAATCACCCCATAAGTCCTTTTATATTGGCGTTGAGAACCCGTTGGAAGGTAGCTCTTGTCCAAGGTTCAACTTCTTCTATGGCTTTGATACCAACAAACCCAGGATGTTTCCAAGAAGCATCATCTGACTTGTCGCTAACGCGACGAAAAGTGAAGTATGCAGATTGTTTCACCTTCTCATAGTCCATCTGGTTGCGTTGCATACCTTCAAACTTCCCGCTCTTGTGTTGGTAACCCGTCCAGGAGGTCTGCGCAGGATAGCTCTTTTCAGTCCCCCGAAGCCTTTGACCTCCACTTAGGAGTCTGGCTTGGGCATAGATATCGTCTGGCATTGCTTGACCCCCGACAGCCGACCCTACTGTTCCTGGAGTCGTGTGTCTCATAGGTATAGTCATGTACCATCCGCCATCTTTTTTCATCTTCTTTTTCGAAGACTTCCCAAACCCATCCTTCATGTCAAAGGCTGAAAACCCGCTTTCCAACATGTTGGGCCATTTACCTCGCAGAGTTAAGGAGCCGCCAAAAGCTTCCATCTCTATGGAGTCGTCAGCGTTCAATCCCAGAAGATAATCCGTTCTGGTCGTTGTTAGACGCTGTTGTGCGATTTGCTCCCACTTTGATTTAGCGGCCATTAGTGTAGAGGAAGCTGCTGAGCTAGCAGCAGCTTGTATTTGTGAAGCAAGTACATTAGAAAATCCAGTCGGTATACTAATTTGAATCAATCTCATGTCGTCAGATCACCTCTTTGCAATGGCAAAAGGTCTTCCCGTTTGATGAGGAATTGTCGAGGCAATATGGTCCATTGTTCGTCTGGTTTACCAAATTTAACAAAGGTCCCTCTAAGTTCGTGGGGTATGTCTATAACAACGTAAACAGGTTTAATTCGGTAAAGAATGGCAAGACGTTCGCCATTTTTAAACCCATGAGAAGAATCAATGTGAAGTGTTTGGTTATCGTGATCAAGGACCAAGCTTTCTTTGGGTAAAGTTGTAGAGAGGACTCGTACAGCAACCAGTTCAAGGCTAGGGTACTTCAACTTGATCCCATTCTCGTCATAGGCGATGATTTGAGAGTAGGCAGTTTCAAAGTCTTCAAAGATAAGTCGGTCCCGGAAACCAACCGCGTCTTTAGACATTGTGGTTACAAAAGAGGTACCAACGTCCAAGAGTCCGACAGGTAATTGGTTTTTGTCTCCTGTGATACCGCTTACCACGGCCCGAATCGGTTCTGGATCGAAGTACGTGTAACCTTTACCGCCGCAAGCAGGACAGTTGTAATCCGCTTGTCCTGTATGGATGTCGAGACAAGAGCATAAACAAGATTTCTCCCATGTTATCCTTGCGCCCTTTTGGTATATCTGACGGTCAAATTGGTCTACCTGGAAGTCAACGCGTCCAAAGTTTTCTAATACCCATTTATTCTGTTCAGCCATATTAAAGCACCGCCAGATCAATACCGCCATAATATGAACGAAGACCAGGCATCATAGCTGCAATGTCCTCTTCCAGCTGCTTGATACGAGCGGACGCACCGCCGAACATAGGAGACTGGGTTGTTCCAATTGCTTGGCTCAAACCGTCAATCCCAATGGACTGGTTCGCAATACCCGCACCGATGATCAAGTCACCCCATACGCCCATAACGCTCATCGCGGTCTTTTTATAAATGACCTCTTTGAGGTTGGGATGAATGTCCGTTTTACGGTATACTTGTCCAGTAGCTTCTGTTGAAGGTTCGCTCATCCCGGCTGTATATTTCACTTTCCACATCTGAGGTACATAACCAATGCTTCCCCGAAGGATCGGAAGGAACATACCGCCAGAAGCTGTGATGATCATACCGCCAGTTGAACCAGAAGTTGGGAACATCTGAATCATTCCAGAAAGCGGGTCAATCTTCAACCACTCTTTAGGAATCGTCATCATAGGCCGATCCCCATACCACATCTCTAAACTCTGAACTTCAAGGACAGGCTTCTTCCACAGCTTGACATATCCCCAATTCATGTAGTCCTGGGCCAAATAGTCATGTACCTCTTCTTCCTCACGCGGTTGAATCGCAATGTTGAGAACTTGTTCTGCCCAAGCAATTGAGGAATTGAGATAAGACTGTAAGAGGTCATCTGGGAACGGGTTGCCATGCGTGTCATAAAGCTCAATACCGTATATGATGCGGTTCTGCATCTCTTTGATATCAAACCTAATGGCCATTGTTAACACCCCCTGTTAAATCGAGCTATTACTCAACTTCATCTTTCTTTTTGTTCAAATGCGCACCACGTTTGGATTTTGGTTTCTCCTCTTCTGTGTCTACAGGACCCTCTTTGTCGTCCTCTGTTTGTTCAGGTTGTTTCTCTGGGTCTTCGTTACCCTCGTTGGAATCAGTTTGTTTACCCTCCAACTCTGTAAGTCTAGTGAACCCTTTGAGGGGTGCAAGAGCTTCCAGAACATGGTCTTCAAGGTCATGACTGACCGTACCTGTCTCATCAAAGGAAATATGGCCGAAGCCAGTAACAATTGTTTTGTTGGCATAGTCTTCATTTTTCAAACTCATGGTTATTCCTCCCTTGTATTGGTGAACTCATAACAATATTGAAAAAGGCACCCAGGAGTTTTACCTGAGTGCCTTTATGGGCGGTGAGTATTTAGTTGTAGACGAGTTCGGCTTTTATGTAAGAAACAAGCTCATCCATTTCCTTTAACTGTTTCTGGAGGAAGAGTTTGAACACCAAGTTGAGCGTGTCCGCTTCTACTTGTTTATGACATTTGGAACAAAGGGTGATAAGGTTCCAGAGTTGATCGGCCTCTCTATAATCATCGAAGAGTCTCTTTGGAATCATATGGTGTATTCCGTATTTAGCTGATGAAACGTCTTTACCGCACTTCTGACAACATTTTCCATCTCGTTCATAAGCCAGTACCTTTTGCGTTTTTCGGGAGTTAGACGAAAGTCCATCTTTGTACATATGGTTTTCTACACCGTACTTTACAACAGCATTAGTCCCAAGTAGAACGCGATGATGGTTATTACAAGCGTATGAACAGTATTTCCGGGATTTCCCCTTGATAACATTATTGCAGTCGGGGGACGCACATTTTTTGGTGACTGCTTTATGCCGGGTCTCTGACAACACTTTCGTCATAGCATCGTCCTTTAGTTTCGCTCCAGGGTATTTTTCAAGATACTCAGTGGTTGTCATACCATGACGTTTCATGTGGGTGTTCTGAATCCATCTCATTTTCTGTCCGCATATCAAGCATTCTACCAAAATATCACTCCTCAAATATTATTCATCCATTAGTATAAAATAAAAAAGAGGGGAAGTCAATCCCCTCTTTTCCATGGCGTTTATTGTATTTATTAACCGTTGTAAAGCTCGGCTTTGATATTTTTGAAACGCATCCATTTTCTGGGCGCGAACAGGACGGGCACGCCATACAGCAAGATCATCCAGCGGTAGGAAGGTGCCAAAGTCGCCAGGTCCATCTTCATCATAGGTGCCAATTGACGGAAAGTCAGAACGTCTTCAGTCATTTGACCCATGAACGCGGTGTAAGTGTTAGGCATTGTGTCATTCACATCAGTGAAAGTCGTTACCGCACTAGCCACGTTAGAAGTTGCACCGACTTTACCGATAGCGAAAGCGCGTTTGCCATCAGCTTCAGTACGATACACTTGGTAGTATTCAACAGGGTAGATCGAGGTTGCAGCGTTAGTGATTGTTAGGTCAACTTTCTTTTGCAAGTCAGCGCCTGTAAGAACCACATCAGCTGTAACACGAGTAGGAGCAGACTCACCATGACGGTTAACAGCAGTTACGTAGTAAACGTAAGTACCTGCGCCAGACTTAGCAAAGTCGCCACCTGCAGCACCCAGAGCAGCCGTTACAGAAGTTGGTTGAGCTGGAGCTTGGTTGTTGTTAGCAGCCATTACCAATTCTTTAGTTTTCTTCAAGAACTGGTTAGGTGTGAAGTTAACAGGACCGCCGTGAGTTTGGAACTTGTCAACTACAACGCCAGCTTGGTAGCCGCCTTGAGTTGGCATAATAACGCGTTCTTTCGGGAAGAACTCTTGGGAGAACTGACCGAACACTTCATAAGGCAGATAGATGTCAGTTGGAGTACCGTAGTTCTCGATGATCATCTGAGCGCCCCAGTTCATGTGTTTCTCTTCAAGGTGTTGACCTTTCAGATCGACAACGTTTACAGGGTCAATCATAGTATCCAAACCGTCGAACTCTACGCCTTCAGCGCCGTTAGCAGCCAGTTTCGAGTTACCCCAGAACAGACCATTTTCAATTTTCTTCAACAGCCACAGGATACCATCTTGGTTCATGCGGTTGATTACGTCGCCGTGTGCAGAGTTAACCAATGTCATTGGGTGCGTTACTTCACGAGTTACACCCATGAATTTTACAAACGCAGCCTTACGTTGGTAAACGGAATCTTGTACCCCAGGCAGTTCGCCTTCTGTCAAGAAACCGCCACCTTCAGAGCCGTAGCTCAGCAGTTGGTTGTACTCTTCAACAGTATTGAACGCTTTAGTCTTCGGAATGGATTTCCAGAATTTGATATGTTGATCAGAATAAGTCAACACTTTCAGGGAGTTGTCCAAGGACTCGACGCGGAACGCTCCACCATTCTGTTGTGTTTCTGGGGTTGTCGCATAACCAGCGGACAACGCTTTGTTCAGGTCGTTAAGTTCTGCTCCAGTGGACATACCGAAGCCGTTTACTTGTTCGATACTCATCTTGACACACCTCACATTTTAGTTTTATTAGTTTTTATTCAGCAAAACTTCAACTTCAGGTCGAAGTGTGCCAGTGGATTCAAAGCCGATAACGTCAGACACGCTAACACTTGGGTTACCATTCATTACCATGTCAGTCAGTTTAGCCAACTTTTCTGATTTGGAAAGTTCCTTGGTAGCTTCTGGAATACCAGAAGAACGGTTGAACGACTTTTCAACAACTTCCAGCGTAGCTTTGCGCTGAACTGGTTGGCGTTCCAATTCGTCCAAACGTGCAGCCAAGCTTCCCACGGATTTAGACAAAGATTCTTGGGATTTCATAATCGCGTTAAACGATTTGGCCAAGATTTGTGCCGTGTGAGTGTTGCTTTGAAGGGATTTGTTAACATCTTCACGAAGAGCATCAGTGATACTACCATTCAGACGAACAAACTCATTCAGGAAGTCAGAGACCTCAAAACCCTTTTGAATGGACTCGCTTTCTTGAGCAGCTTCATAGAAAGACTTTTTAGTGTCTTCTTCATCAGCTTTGTCCTCTTTCTTGTCTTCAGTTTCAGTGTCTTTGTCTTCACCTTTATCTTCGCCAGCTTTATCTTCATCTTGGTCGCCAGAAACGTCTCCAGGTTTCAAACCCTTCTCGACAGCGTCCTCAGTAGTTGTAGCGGCAGCAGTTTCCTTTTCAGTTTCCTTGGTTGTATCTTCCGATTTGGACAACACTTGGTCAGCCAAACGTTCGATTTCTTCCAAGGATTTTTCCAGCTTTTCATTGAGGGACATACTTACACCTCCAGGGGTTATTTGTTGACTATATCTAAGGCTTGTTGTTTGGACATGCCTTTTGATAACTGTAAGTAAACTACCATTTCACTTTTGCTAACAGTCTCCCCATTAGCCAAGTTTGTCTTCATCTTTTCCCAAAAGTCCGGGTTTTCCAGGTTTGAAGCTAAGTCGTGAAAGTTGCACTCAAGAGCCTCTTTTCTCAAAGCGCTCCCGCCTGTTTGGGTTTCTGGTGAAGTGGCATAGCCAGCTTCCAGAGCCTTCGAGACGTTATTGTTGTAAGGCTGAAACGATTTAACAACTGCGTCCCAAGTTGCCTCAGTGTTAACTGGAGTAGGCGTGATAGCGCAGTGGTAAATCTTGGCCTTCACAATTCGACTTCCTTTTCGCTCAACAACTTTTCCTTCAACGGAAAATCCAAGTTTTCGAGGTGCGTTGGATTTCTTGAGGGCCAAGGCCAGTTCCCAAATTTGGTCAGCAGCCGGGAGTCCTTTCAGAAGTTCTCCTTCAACCCATAATCCACGTTCATCAATGTGGGTTCCTACTGTCGGGTATCCCAGAATAATGGAGTTGTCGTGGTCATAGTTTAAATATCCATGTTCGACAAAATCCGTTATATCCAGGCCCTTCTGAACCAAGCTTTCGCCTTGTCGGTCTTCGGCTGGGGTGGAAGCGTATCCTTGAATCAAACGTCTCCCTTCCTCCTCCGACTTCTTCACATCAATGTCAGCACTGACGAAGAACTTAAACAGATCACTCATATTAATCACCACCTTTACCGCGAAGGGTGTTGGCTTGATAATCTGAATACAATATACAGGTGTGACAGATTATCTTTTATTCATCTTCAATTTCTATGGTCAAAAATCTAGTAGTTCGGGTTGAAAGCGACTTACCAAAGCCCTCTGTGTCAGATTCTTCCTGCGAATCTTGTTCATCACTCTGTTCCTCGTCATCATCGTCGTAGGCAAAGGAGTCTTGTTCATCTTCGCTGAAGTCGCTACCGCCGAACTGAGAACCTCCCTGCTCCTGCTGTTGTTTCATTGCTTCTTGCTGTTGAAGTTGTCCCAGATACTGGATGTATTGAGGATTCAGAAGTATGTCCCCGCCTTCGATCTTTGTGAGACCCTCTTCCTTGCGGATTTCATTGACTGTCTTATACGTCTCAACGTCCATCTTACGCAGGGATGCACTTTCCTTTTCAGATTTAGCGTCAACGCCTACGAATGAAAACACATACTTCTGGTCAAATTTGGACACAATGTGTTTGTTTACAAGGCTCTCAATGAACCGTAAGAGTGGACGCAATCCCTTATCTCTCGAATGGTTCAAGCGGTCCTCAATACCTCCATCTCCCAGACCTCCTCCACCAGAGTTGCCAGCGCCTCCTCTGTTCGGGAAGTTAATTTCAGCCGGGTCAATCTGATAAACGGCACAAGCGATGTTAATGAGATAGTTCATCCACTTCTCAAATTCCATTTCACGGTTAGACTGCGACACGTTAATGTATTCAAGTCCGTCTACAGACACCACTGGTGTTTTCCAGGCTCCCGTCATACCAGATACCTGAGAAAGCCATTGACGTTTAAAAGATTCCAGTTGGTGGGGAGCTATTGGAGCATTCGCGTTGCCTTTGAGGTTGAGAATCCCTTTTGTCGTACCGCCTTGTGAGAAGAATCGGCTGTTATATTCTTCTGCCCACAAATGTGAAGTGACTTGGTGGATAATCATCTCAAGCTCACTGTAGCCGTATCCCGACATTAAGATGTCTGTGCGCGGGTTAGCAACTCCAAAAGACATCTCTTCTGCTGTGAAATAGGCTGTAACGCTGCCGTTGATAACCTGTACATATTTGACTTCTTCATTCTTCTTCAAACCGCCCGATTGAACTGCTTCTGGCTGTATCTGTTCAGTTGCCTTACGGATTGTGGAAGCATCAACAGCTATGAACTCTGCAGGTCTTCCCTTGCTATCAGGAATGATCTCAAAGTTGACTTGGTCGAAGGTGAGACGATCACGAGTTATTTTCCTGATAAATGTGTCAAAGTCATCTCGACCATTATCATTGTTATAACCAGTGTTCTCCAAGAACTGCTCAATTGCAACCATGTTGTCTTTGTCTTCTTTTGTGGCACTTTCGTCAGGGTCGCGCAGTCTGATTTCATATCCAAGACCTGTTCGACTGAAACGAGCTGGAGCGGTGAATGTGGAAACTTGATTGACACGAGTTGTAATAATTGAGGAGATAACTGCATCTCTGGACGCCATACGTCGTAACACGTCGTATGACAAAGAAAATTGCTTGTCTTTGTATCCAGTAGCTTGTACAAGGCCCAATGGGTCTTCCAAGAGGGCTTTCATTTCTCTTTCAGGGTCACTTTTTTGAACATCCATTTGTACAGGTTGTAATGCCTTATTAATATTAGGACCCACCAGTGCATTGTAAGCACTAGTGAGTCGGTCAAGGATTCCCATATTTACACCCCATCCTTCCGATTATGGTTGCACGCGAACAACATCAATCCATAATTTCGGGATTACTGCCTTTTCCTCTTTTACTGACCATTCTGGATTCAAAACATCTGGTCTATCCATGAACACAGTGTCGATATCTTGTCTTTTGAGAAGCTTCGTGTTATAGTCGGAACCTCTAACACGAGATTGTGTGACTTTACCTAAGGAAGCTTTACAGAGGTACAGAACCCCGCGAGAACCTGTGTTCCTTGAATAGTCGTCTGACGCATATTGCATAGACTTCGAGGAGTTGTTTGCAAGGTAAACACCGTCCCCTAACATTCTCCCGGCTTTTACGTTTGTTTTTGTGACTACAAATTGCCCAGACCCGCCAACGATTTTCTGCGCTGCAGAGTACCCTGTTCCGTGGTAATAGAAGTTTGTATTGTTTCTTGCTTTATCTATGTCGTTGAATGATTTTTCAATGGGGAGGTTCTTTATTTCGTAAACGCCATTAATCTGTGTCTTGAAGCCTCTATGGTTGACTGTATCATGACTGGCATGTATCCTATCTGCGACCTTCTTTGCCTCTTTGTCCCCCATCTTCCCTAGAGATGCTCTTAAAGACTTGCGTGCGTCTTTGTGTTCAGGAAAATACAGGTCTTTTCCATCCGACCCTCCCAAAACTTCAGCCACATAATCTATGCCCAAAGCTTTGCTGTTTCTTTCAGCTATGTGCTTTTCGCGTTGTTTTGGGTTTTTTCGTAAAAATGCTATATGGTCGGCATATAAGGTCGCTTTGTCTCTGGTTTTGCTAAACAGGTCGCGGTCCATCGGTTTCCAGTCAGCTATAGACTTCACAGAACTTGCATTAGGCATATTGTTTACGCCATGTACCAAAAACATGTTTTCTTTGACATAGTTCGCGTCTGAAGAAGTTATGTCTGCCATACTCTTAGCAGCTTGTTTACAGTAATCCTTGAACCCGTTTGATGTGTAATCTTGTTGGGCTACGAAGTGGGCTAACAAAGCTGGGCCTCTCGTTTGTATCTGTCCATCTAATGGTTTTACTGTCCTAATCTCTCGTTTATGGTTCAGAATAGAATCCGCAATAAATGACAAAGCTTCTCCTTTGCTTATGCTCCCAGATTGAACCCCCTGCATAAGTTGATTTCTTGTGTACTTTGCTGAAAGAGACCTCGCGAAAGTGAGATTAAAGTCGTCACCATTCCCCGTACACAAGTCAACCACAGAAGAAACAGGGTTGAGCGAGTTGCCGCCTAACCATTTACTAACAAATAGGTTGTCCATATTATTTTCATCCCAAAACTTCTCAGATTGTTTGGACGAAGACGACAGTTTGTGGAGCTTTGTTGCTAATTTTTCTAAAACCTCCGAATTTGTAACGCTGGAAAAGTCTGACCCTTTAACCAAACTATCCAAGAGCTTCGCTGTAAATGCGGAATCTTGTACCCCATCTACGCCTTTTATGCGCGCAGCCTTACCAAACTTTTCGTCAAATGCGGAGATGTCCTTCTTGAACTTCTTGTATAAGTCTTCATGAGGAGAACCCTTGAACAAATTGTCTGTTGAAGCGTCAAAGGTTATGTTGCTATCAACGTAAACTGGATTCTTTATTACATAGGATGCCAACTGTTTCACGCGTTCTGCATAGGCTTTTGGCAGTTTAAAGTCTTCAAATGTGCCACCAGCCCGTATGTCGAATTTTCCAGTTTTGATCAAGTCCAAAAGATAGTCTTTTGTTGCTTCGTCCGTCGGTAGGATTCCCGTGGCCATCCCGATTAGTTTCATATGAGGGGTAGCCTGATAATAATCATGCTCAATTGTCCCTGCCTCAGGAACATTCTTTTCCACCTTAACAACGGGTTTCGCGTCCTTTTTAGGGGCCTTAGTTTCTTGATCAGGTTTTCCTGAGTCAGTCAAAACCCCGCCACTTTGAAGATGTTTTGAGAGTTTCATCGCGCACTGCATATAGCTGTTAGCTACGTGATTGGGATTTTTAGCCCATTGGACCCCATTTTTCTCTGCTAAATCCATGACCCCTTGAACTCCAAGGTTCCCACGAAGATCAGCCACTGCTTTCTTCGCTTCCTCCTTAGACATAGGTTTGCCCGTACCCAACACAACCTTGCTTCCTCCTGTGTCTTTCTGTTTGCCCGAAGGGGAAGGTTGTTTTGAGCTATTTTTGTCAGTCTGTCCGCTTCCTTGCGTCTTGTGAACAATTTCGATCTGGTTTCCTGCTTTGAGATGTTTCTTAGCCGCCATCAGAGCACGCATCCAGTTTATGGATTCAGCTTTAGTCCCGGTGTCCACTTTCCAGTCAATACCGTTCTTTCTCAAGTCTGCTACAAGATGGTCTTTAAGAACCTTCTTTTCAGAAGGGTCCTTAATCCCATTAATTCTTGAAACTTCAGATTCAAGGCCAGCAGCGTCCTTGAAATGCCAATCTGGGACATTAACTTGTGAAGATTGTTGAACCTTGTTTGTATCGCCCGTTTTTACATAAACGGTTGTCAAATATGTTTTCCCATCCCGAACAACCGTTTTCTTAACCGGGACCAGTCCCGCCCTGTTAGTCATGGCAACCTCCCCCTATTTGTCAACGACCAGTCTGTCTTTGTCGTCGTTCAAGATGTCCGCTATTTTGACCTGGTCTTTCTCAAGATTGGGGTCTATTACCACATGAACACCATCCAAGTCTTTCCTAGGATCACTCCAGCGACATTCTACCCCTTCGCCTTGTGCAGAACCAGCAAACATGGGACACTTAGCACAATAGTTGGTCGACTGCGTTTCATCCAGAGTAACAACAGAGTTGCGTTTTCTACAGTAAACCCTTCCTTCAGAGTCTGTCAGATTCACGTGGTTAACATAAGCCATAGCTGTTTCCTCCTAGTCCTTGAATTCAATGTAGCCCTTCTTGTCAAAGCCAAACCCTCTCGGTAAAACGGCAATTGGACAAGTGCAATTAGGGTGGGTAGTACCAGTTATTGGTCTCCAGTCTATGACCTTCTTACCAACGTTGGTTCCATTTGCGATTAGTTCAGAAAGGCTAAATACTTTAGGCGTGACCCCATCAGACTCCAGGTAGAGTCGCTTACAATGATTGCAAGCATCTGGGGAGGGTCTTCTAAACACTTGAGTATCCCCACCCTCGGTATTGCTGTAGATGGCTTCCCCTTGAAGAATAGCTACAACTTCCCCCTGAAGTTTTGCGTTCCATATCTCTGTGTGGGCGATTCTTTGCCAGTCTCTTTTCCAGTCGTCTATCAATGTGTGCCCTAGTTCACTAGCGAGTTGTTGTTTCGTGTTCTGGTTTAAAATGGCCTGAGCTACCTTGTCCCTGATTATTCCTTGTTGTATAACCTCTAAGTTGGCTTGTTGACTTGAATGGTTTATCGCCCCATCTACCTTGTTGACTACACTTTGTCCAAGGGACGTTACATATCTTGCTGCGTTGTTCTCTGCGTAACGCAATGAGTTTCTTTCGACAGGCGAGAGAACATAAGCTTTCACCTTCTCTTTCAACTCATCAAAGGTCATCTTGGACAACTCCGACTCGTTCATTGATTTAACAATTTTTCCCAATACAAAAGCGTTCTGTATCATTGAAGGAGCATTTTCAGGGATACCAAGTTTTCTGAGCAAATTCGGGTCTGGGCTTCCCTTCCCTGATGATATGTTCAACATTACGCCCACGTGGGAATTAACAATCTTTTCAATCTCCTTGAGCTGTTTTTCAGTAAGTATGTCCAAACAAACCCCTCCGTTCTTTTCATGGGAGATAAAAAATAATGGTGAAGGTTCTCCCCTCACCATTAAAAAATCTATTTAGGATGAATAACCATTTGTATTTCATCCAACATGTTTTTTACAACTTTTTCAAATGTGGTGTTTGCTTCGTCTTTGACCTGATTGGCTAAGTAATCGGGTAAATCGCGATTTGGTTCTGTCCAAGGTCTCAGATTAGTGAGCGCTTTCTCAAGTGTGTGCTCCAATTCTAGGTCAGTGAGATTATGGGAAAGTTTCATTTTTGACATTTCTTATCTCCTCACTTATTGTTTGTATACACTAAAGCTTTATAAATCTTTCCGCTGTGAGACAGGGAGCGTTCAACAGGAGTTGCCGCGTTGTCCCTTTTCAAGAATTTCTTACGGGCTTTAGAATAAGCGGCCTTCTCCATTGAACTAAGCTCCATGTCTGGGCCGCACACCAGAAGCTCTTCGTGGTTGATTTCTCCTAACACTTCATAGCGACCTTCCTGAAGAAATACAAAGAGAGAAACTTCCTGACCTCCAATGGACTTGTAAACATCTATAACATAAGCCCAGTCATCTTTCCTTCCATCAGACTGCGCTATATGCTTAGCAGACGTCCATAATTCATCCACGAATTAGCCCCCTTACAACTCTTCCAAAGATTCTTGAATCATGTCTGCATGTTGACTTATCTGGCCACGATAGTTGTTTTTAAGCTCACATTCTTTTGTAAAAGGAGCTTTTAACATATGGTATTTATATGCTTGAAAAGGAGTCAGCTTCAAGTTCTTGGTCAACTCAACTCCTCTATTATCCTGCTGCCCTGAGTGCCCAATAACTACACCTCTGGACACTCCGTTAGCATCACCATCATGAATCCGGGTAAGCAATAATTGAAGGTCACTGATTTTTCTAGCATTTTGAGCTTCGTCAATGATGACAAAATCATATTTAAGCGTTCTTCCGCGCATAGTAGTGTCAGTCTCCAAGACAATTTGTTCTTGCAATCTAAGCTGTTTCAAAGCAGCCTCGCTCACATTCAACTCTTTAAGCGCGTCAAAGAACGGATGGAACAGCTTTGCCTCTTTTTCTTCCAAGGTTCCCGGAAGAAAACCTTGTTTCAGATACCGATCATCGGGGAAACGAATGTATAATATACGTTGGACCAAACCCTTGCGCAGCATCTCAAAACCCGCTCGCACAGCCAAAGTTGTTTTTCCCGTTCCCGCTTTAGCGTCAACGAATACTACAGGGGTGTTTTCCATGGTCTTTAGATATAAGGCTTGATCTACGTCGGGTGTAAAATCCAACTTAGTAAGGTACGGGTTGTTATTGCACTGGCGTTCTTGAACGTCACGCTTGCGCTTTGCCATTGGTACTCCCCCTAACAACGGATATGAAAAAGAGCTATGGTCAATAGCCATAGCCCTATTTACTACAATATACATATCGTCATCCTATTTTCTTAAAATACGACATCCTCCAGGTCATCAACAGTCTCATCCTCGAAGCCATCCCAACCCGCAACAGTGGAATCCTTTGTTAGGTCGCTGTTAGTCCAAGAGATTCCATCCATATCGCCGGGAGTGAAATAAGATAATTTTTGCGTACTGTTGTCTCTCACAATAAATTTAGCTTGTTCCCCGTATTTACCGTTCCACAGCAAGAAGGTGAAACCCACTTTGTCAGCCATATTATGCCCCTGCCTTTTAAGTTATTTCTTCAAGTCAAAATCATTGAACCTCTTCAGGAGGTCAGATTTTTCTTGTGCCTTTTTCACCTTAGGCATAGGCTTACAGCTTTTTTCACACTTTCCAATACCACCGCATTTAGAACAAGCTTTCATGAACAACCCCTCAACTTTCTTTTAGGATTCTCACAACGAGGTCCTTGCGTTTACCAAAACGCAAAGCATCCTTTCGAGTCTTATAATAAACATCAATTTTATTCCCTTTGATTGCTGAGCCTGTATCTTCAGCTGTATACACACCATTCATTTCAGGGAACGACTTAGATGTGATATAGACCTTTGAACCCAAAGGGATGACTCTTGGGTCCACTGAGATTGTACGTCCTTGTTTGACGTGAGTCCCAGTAGCTGTTTTCCCTCTCCCGTTCATACCTGCGTCATTAGCGGTATAAGCAGTGCCAACCATACGGATAGTTTTGGCGGCTTGTAGGCTTGTTCTACTTGGCTTTTTACTAGCAAGCAGTTGTGGGCTTTTCGGCTTTACTGAAACTTCCCTCTGATTCGCTTTCATCTGCTCTTTCAGCTTTTTGACCTCTTCCTGAAGGTCGTTCTGAATGATTGAGCTTTTCTCTTTCTCTGCCAACAGTTGTTCTCTAAGAGTTTGAACCTGATTCTGGCTCTCCTGTTGTACCAACTTCGCTTGCTGTAAACTAGCTTGTGTCTGTTGGTATGCATCTTGAGTCGATTTCAGTTCATCCGCTACTTCTCTGGCATATATGGCCTGACCAGCGCCAGACAGACCCAGAGTAAGAACAGCCACGGACAAAGCAAGGGTGAGCTTTTTCATTACAGTCCTCCTTTGGCGTGTACTCTCTTGAATATCGTTATACCTTGGATAACCGCTTAATTTGGCAGGTAGGACAGTAAAAAGTTGTTCCCGTACCAATGTTCGTATCCCGAACAATAGGCAACCCGCAGTTACAAACTTCCCGCTTATAAACATTCAGGTGATTCTGCGCTTCTCCCTGCGTACCGTCGACATGAAAATAATCTTTCAAGGATAACCCTCCATGAGCGTATCCCTTCTGAAGAGTTCGCTTGACGCTTTCAATAAGCCCCTCTAATCTGTCCCATTTTGACACTATGTCCCACGCATCCTCACCAGGATGGATATTAGCTTCATACAGAGACTCATTGGCGTACACATTCCCCAAACCAGTCCATATGTGTTGGTCAAGAATGAACGTCTTTATTGATCTCCCTTTCGCCTTCTTGTTTTTAAAGGCTTTATTGGCGAGGTCCGTGTAATCACCGTCCAAAACATCTGCCCCTTCGCAGCCCGGATAAGCTGTGCTCAGTTGCATAATACCAAACACTCTGACGTCACTGTACCTTAGTTCTCGACCACTTTTGAGCTTAAATGCCAAACGAGAATGTCCCACTTTCTTCTCTGGGACATCTATCGTCCAACGTCCAGTCATGCGTAGATGGGACGTAAGAAATAAAGAGGGTCCAAATCCTTGTTCAGTTTGAAACACTATCTTCTTTCCTTGTCTAAAAACGTCTTCAATACTGGCGTTCAGGAGTTGTTCCCTGAACTGCTCTGGCTTTTGATACCGCGTTATTTTATCGCCCTTTTTATGGAATATTACATCTGTTATAACATCACCAACAACGTCCTGTAGCCCTTCAGTTTGAATTTCAACTTCGACGATTTCCGGCACTAAAAACCCCTCCTTTATCCTAAAAGAAGGGGTTAAGCAAAAAGTTTACTCCTAATTTCCTAGATATCCCTCTTTCTCAAGCCAAGGTTTCTTGGAGGCTAGGAAGGTTTTTGTGTCAACCAATTCAGACAATTTCGCTTTAAGTCCATCAACCCAAGCAGAATCTCCCAGAGTCTTTGCTAGATGAAGCATAACCAAACTTTCCTCAATCTCGTCAGATATGTCCATAGGAACTTTCTTCCAGTTATCATCTTTTGACTTTGACATGTTAACCCCTCCCATTCCTCAAGCTTGACTATAATATGTACCAACCAAAGTTTTCTTTATAAAAAGAAAAAGGCAGCTTATCAGCTGCCTTCATGTTACTTAGTTACACCGTCACGTTTGTTGAAAATCTCAAACAAGCCTACAGAACTCAACCCAGCCAAAGCACCAGCCCAGAAACGAAGAACCAGCGTCAGATCAGTGAATGGGCTTGCTGCAACACCTGTCAAAGCACCAACCACCAAAGCAATCAATGGGATTAGATTCTTTGGAACGGACACGGTTGTTTTGATAAGCCCCATAAGAGCGTTAACAAACACCAAGATCACCGACGAAAACAAAAGAACATTATTCAACACTTCGTTGTTAAAACTGTTCATTGCACTCCCTCCTATACAAGATTTAGTTGTTTAAGAATTTTCACAAAACGGTAAAAGTCAAAGCTTCCGCTGTCTGGGGTGTCTATAACCTTTTTGTCAACAAGGGCTTGTACACCTTCTTTTGCCCAAACTGGAATATCCATGTTATGGAGTTTTTCCAGTGCGGACAACCGTTTGTCCAAATTCAAAGCTGACTGAGCCTGATCCTGAGTAGCGTCCTTCAGAACCTCCTTGCTGTTCGTTAGAGCGGCTACTTGCTGTTTCAGATCAGATATCTGTTTCTGAAGATCGGCAGCTGTACTCATGTCCAGGTCATCCTCCTTGTCCAAGAATTTTTCGAGGTTTGCAAAAACGCGGTCCAGAAGAGCTTTTGCAGGTCTTTTACCCGCCCTGAACTGAGCAGTAGACAACCCAAAAGTCATCTCAAAATGCGGGTAATCTTTAAATGACTTCCAGTCCCCGCCCCAAGAGAAACCAAGAGATTTTGCGATTTCTACAACAATAGACCAATCGCTCTTAGCCTCCTTAGTTGTCCTCTTGTTGGTGTCCCAGGACACGCGTTTACCATCGTCAGACAGCAAGGCAAAGTCCAGAGCTACCCCAAAGTTGTGGTTAGAATAACCGCCCTTTGCATTGGTTACTATATCGCGGGTGTCTCCATTACGCCCCTGTGCATATAGTGCATTCTGTTCCTCAATTGTGCGTAGTCCTTGGGTTATCTGGATGTAAACTCCACGTTTGTAGCACTCAGACACAAGAACAGAAGCCGCTTGTTTCACTACGGGTAACAACCCTGCGATCTTCGAAGCGGATTTGTTTTGGACCTGTTCCAAGGTAAGCATTTAATTCACCCCCTCTGGTTGAGACAATAAACAATATCCCGGGGGTGTGATATATTTTTATGGGGTTGTTGCGTTAGCACTTTCTTACGAAGTAAGAAAGAAGATCATATGTATTTATATATTTCACATACTCTAAAGTATATCATATGTATTTAAAGTATTTATATATTTATTATACGTCAGTAATTTTTACCGAACATATGGGAGTTTTATGTGAAATAAAAAGCCCTGTGGATATTCCACTAGGGCTATGTGCTGATATGTGGATACTATTGGTTAAGCTTTTTCGAAGTATTCCACATTACTGAGGACCATTTGAACTTCTTGAGTAACAGCAGAATCCTTGAAACCAGTTATCACGTTAGCGCCTCTCGCATTAGATGAATTTACATAGGCTCTGAACGCTTGTAGACTTTTATCCTTGCGATACAAGATCGTACCAGAAGTCATATAAATCTTAATGACAACCAACTCTTCTTCCATGTTTTACCCCTCCTATTTGTCCCACTGCTTTGTTTTTACCTGCTACCTTGAGTTATCGGTCCCCGGAAGAGTAAAATACATTAGAAACCCTTTACGGGGACCGAAACCATAATCAAGCTCTGAGAATCGCTTTTATATCATTCAGAGTAAGCTTTTCAGCAGTAGCTTCGCTTTCAATGTAACCAACCGACGAACCAGCGGAACCTTCTCCCAACAGCGCTTCGATAGTAGACACCTTCAAACCAAGTTTTTCGCGCTTAGTGTCTTCAACCGTCCCTTTAATAACGGGGGTCAAGAACTGACTAAAAGGGTTAGGTTGTCCTTGTCTTAACACGCGCCCTTCGCGCTGTGTTATAGATTTTGGAACCCAAGGGACATCAAGGTGAATCATAGTATGAGCGCCATGTTGAAGGTTTACCCCTTCTTCAGCAGCACTTGTACAGAGTACAACTTGAACCTCCCCGCGTTTCATCTTGTTTTGTACCTCGGTGCGTTCCTTATTCTTAATATCCCCAGTAATGTAAGCAATTTTACTTGGTTGAACTCCGTTTTCAATCAATCCTGTTCTCACTTTGTTCAACGGTAGAAGCATATCACAGAATACTACCATCCCTCTGTTCTTTTCATCTTCTAAATGTTCAACGATTGTGTTTACAGCCCACTCTTCTTTTGGGTACAACCTTTTTAAATCAACTTCTCCAGAGCAAAGCATGTCAGGGTCTATAGCGACCTGTTCAAGTCGTTTCATCTTGGCTAGAACATTGACAGATGCGGCAGACAACCCTTTTCTTTGCATAACGGCGATTTCCTTAACTATGTCTAACGCGATAGCATTATACATGTTTTTCTGCTCAGGTTCCATGTCTAGGTAGAACGTGTTATGTCTTTCTTTAGGTAAAGAGGATGATACGTCTGGACTATGTTGCGTTCTTACAAACACTACATCCGCCATCTCTTTTTGAAGTTCTGGTATGTTTCTTAATCCAGTTGGCGTTGATCCGTATGTCCCTTTCTCCCACTCCACAAAGCGAGAACCAAAACTGTTTCTTCCTCTCCAAGGCCCCAGTCTATCAGGTCGAATATGATTTAACATATTGAAGGTCTCTTTGGGCTTACCATTCGGGAAAGGGGTTGCAGATAAGAACCAAACATATCTGGCTTTCTCCCAAGCTTTTTTAAAACCATTGGTCTGCTGAGTGTTATTCTTCAATTTGTGCGCTTCGTCTGCGATGATACAGTCAGGCGCTAATCTGTGAAGTCTGTCTCTGATATTCGCTTTCCGCAGCATATCGTAGTTGATGATGATAACTTGCGCTTTCGATGCTTGTCTCCAGGCTTCTGCTGCCTTTTTTGTGCTTCTCATTTCACTCGACTCAATAACGCAAGTCTTCAATTTGGAAAACTCCTCTATCTCTGCTTGCCAGTTGAACTTAACAGAAGCAGGGGACACAACAATCGCTCTTTTTATGTCCTTTCGATGGATGAGTTCTGCAATTGCCATTATAGCAGTTAGCGTTTTGCCCAAACCAACAGCCAGTCCAAGGATTACGCGTTCATTTTTAATTGTGAATTTGAACCCTTTCTTTTGATGGACGAAAGGTTCCACCCCGGGTTTCATCCCCTTGGGAAGTACAAAGTCAGATACGTCTATGTCAGCATCCCAGTCTTTAACTGGAGATTCTGTTTTCACAGTATTCTGTGTTGCAACCATTCTGTCCAAGTCATCTTCTTTTGCCTTTTGGAGAACTGCAACAAATGTAGGGGCTATACTTGGGACTATTTCAACATTTTTTATGATCTTTATGACCTCAAGGAAGTTCTTAAATGGAATGTACCAGTGTTTATCCTCAGGAGATACTTGACCGCCCCACTTACATCCTATTGATTTTACCTTTTCCCGGTCTGCGAAGTTCGTACCAAGTTTGACCCAGTTACCTGGACCGAAACGAGGTTTCTTTTCTATCCCCAAGAATTGGACGCAACCAGCTTCAATCTCAAGTTTACCCCAACGGTTCTCCGCCATTTTCACACCTTCACCGATTATGTAGGCGTTGTTCTCTGCGCGTGTTTTAAGACCCATCTTTTTGAATAACAAGTCTATCTTCAGGAGCTTTACACTGTCCCCTTTGTCTATCCGTTCCCCTATTGCCATCGCGCAGCGCATCCAGTCTAATTTGTACTCAGGGCTGCGCTTCCAAGTCACTCCTATAGATTCAACCTGTTTTATTATGTCCTTTCGGTTACTTGTCGTGAGCCCCTTGCAAAATGCTTTAAATTCAGCTCTGCTTTGAAAGGAGGTTCCCATAATTTCTATTGCGCTCACGTTCTCGCCGCCTTTCTTTGTATCACCAAAATTTTACCCGGAATGAGTCTACCGTATACCCTGATGGTATAAAGAAAGGCGAAGATTCACCTTTTTACTCCTCAACTACAGTAACAAGCTGATTCCCAGGCCTCTCTTGCTCTTTTGTCACGTCCATTTGAGCGAATACTGACCAGGAAAACATTGTGAATATTATCACCCCAAGTATTATGTATCCCCAAGTATTGAATCGCTCTTGACTCATTTCTCCAGCTTTCCTGTCGATTGCCTTGAATAACTTCGTCATTATAACTACCTCCTGTGTGTTGGCGGTTGTTCCTATAACATAGTATACTATGTTTGACGCACACAGTCAAGAGGTTTTATGGATAAAATACATAATTTCTTGTGATTTTAAAATCCCAATTCAAGAACTAGCTCCTTAACAAGATTTTGGTCGACAATCGGTGGTTTACTAACAACCTGCTTCGTTGGATTTGTCTTAGAAGGGGTGACCTTTTTTCCTGTTGGTTCCAACTTAACATATGCCTTGGGCAACCACCCTTCCCAAGTCGTGTTCTTCATTTTCGTTTTCAGTTCCTCAAACCAAGCTTCAATCTCATTTTTGGGCATAGGAGAATTGTGCATATGCTTTCCGCAATCCGGGCCTATCCCATATAGCAAAGAAACTGGGTGTTTTAATGTTCTCCCACATACAAAGCATATATCAGATGGGGCCGCTTTACCTTCAAGCTTCAAGTAAATCCCGTTTTGAGTCTCTTCAACAACATACCCAAACATTATTCTAAAGGGCACAGGTTCTTTGTCAGCATATTTTGGATCAACGCTTGGTCTGGTCAGAAACTGGCTTACAGTCACTTTGTACTCATCAACCATAATTGGTACCCCCTTAGTTCAATCATCAACAACAATTATAGGGTATAAGGTATGAACCGTCAATAAAAACTTACAGTTGAGTGGTTTCCTGAAGTACCTACATTTACCTGTTGTAAATATGCTGATCGACCTTCTATGATAGCTATAGGGCTGAAGACCTATTCCAAATAGCTCTTCTCTTCTACTACAGTGTTAAATATTCCAGGACTAGACTATCACAGTCTAGTCCTGCTTTTTCTTCTGCTTATGTGTTTTGCTGGGTGACAGTTGCGTCTAAAACATTAAAAGCATCCTCTAACCCATCTTTTATCTCGCTGTCTTTCTCTCCCAGAGACTCACATAGTTCAGACATCAGTTCCATGATGTAAAGGACTTGCGATTTTGGATTCATAATCAAGATTACCTCCAATCTGAAAGTTCTTACAGCTTATCCTATTTATGAACGATTGTAAATATACCTGATCACAGTCATCAATCTGAACCAACATCCTCTTCTGAAAACAAGTTACCTCGACTGCGGTCCATTTGTAACTCCCCAATTGGAACAGATATTCCATTCCCATAACCGCGATCATCCTTTACAATTTCAATTTCTCCATTTTTGTAGTTCCAATAGACTCTCCATGGTTCACCTTTGTACAGAACTGGGTCCCCTATTCTGTAGTTGAAACTGTTTTCCATTCAGTCGCCTCCTTTATGTGTACAAAGCTGTTTTATATGAAAACAACCCACAATTGTGGGTTGTTAACAGTCTATTTTGTTGAGACTACTCAATTTGTCTTTGTCCACTAGCTAGGTTTCCAGTCGGTTTCCCAAAACTCTTCCCTTCACGATATCCAGCTTGAATTGCTTCAGCATCGCCCAAGGCTTTTGCGGATGATGCGTTCCCACGTTTCAGTTCAAGCTTGGACATGGCTTCTTCCACAACTTCATCTGTACGAAGGATTAAGCCCCACTCATTAGCTGCAACTTGTTCCTTGAATTTATCAGAGAGGCCAGAGATGAAACCTTTGATATAATCGTTTTTCAACGCAGAAGGGTTTATTGATATCCCCATTTCATCCTTAATCGCCATAATGAGTCGCATTTTGTATATCTCTGGGTTTGGATACTTGGATTCTATTTCAAGGACACGAGCAGTACTCATACCTGCAACAAACGTTGCAAATTCTTCTAGCTCCGCGATACTACTCTTTTTGAAGTCAATATTGTTTTGTTTCTCAATTTCCTTTTTGCGCTTTTTAAGATACTGTTTAGCATTGTAGTCAATAACTTCGCAAGCGTATCGGTATAATTCCACTGCTAATTCAACATCTTCTTTTAAACCCAAGAATTGAACTTGGGCTACGCTGCGGACCCCTTTACCCCAAGTGTTTAAAAAGTGCACACAACGAAAGTTCTTTCCAATGACCCCCGCAAGTTGTCCTTTCCACCATACTTTCTTCCCAGGAACCGCATCCGCACCGCTTTGAAGTGCTTCTTTTTTGGGTTTCTCCGCTTCCGGGATATCCGACATGTGTATCCCATGTTCTGCCATCATTTTTTGAGCCTTCAAAAGACAAGCTTGCGCTTCTGCTTCCGAAGCACCGCTATTTGGACCTGCTTTCGCAAGCATGTGTTTGACTCTTGTTAAAACCTTTTCATTGACGCTCATAAAACCGCTCCTTCTCACTTGGTCGTGTGTTTAGTGTTAATCTCTAAAGCAAGTATACTATATTAATGTCCAACCGTCAAGAGATTTATGTAAATAAAAAGAGGCCATTACGGCCTCTTTGATGTTTCGATTAGATTTATACTGCTTTATTGTTATCTGGGTTTACGCCAGCAACAGGGGGTTGTACATTAGCTTTCTTGAGCGCGTCAATAACCCACATCTTGTTTATTCTGGTGTTTTTAGTCTCGCGCCAGGATAGGTTGTTCTTTGTAGCAATTTGTTTCAGTTCCTCATAGTCAAAACCTTTCCAAGATGGTCCAGTGTCTTCCGCTTTAGGAGGGGTATCTAAAACAATCGGCCCTGCGAGGGCTGCAACCCATTCTGGCTCAACATCGTTTATCTCACTTCTACGAGTTGAAAGTTTCTTGTCGACCTCAATTTTCATCTTTTTCGAACGAGGGTCAACAGATTTTACCTTTCCAGTGATGCCTACTTTTGCTACATAAGATACTCTACCTGTTGATGACTTGAATGCGATATCTGTTGTAAACACTACAGGGGTTCCAATTTCTAGGACCGAAGTAGAGCCTATTTTTGCTTGTACTGTTGAGGTTGGGGATTTACTCATAATTGTTTTCCTTCCTTCCTTCCGTAGGATTTTTTCTTGTACAGTTTATACTATCCCGCACTTTAATGAAAGATACCTGTGCGACATAATAGAAAAGAATATCATAAACTGTACATGTGCTTTCCAGCTGCATTAACTATACTACGGTAAATAAAGGAAGTCAAACCGTTATTGGCCCGAAAAAAATTTTGCAGCCAAAATCGCACCAGCTACCAAAGCAATTGTTTTTATTGCCTCAATCGTCACTTCTTTCCAAGCAGCTGTGTTATTTGAATCCTCTTCCTCATCACGTTCAAGTGCGCGGTCTATCTTTGTTTCCAAAGTGCTCCACTTTGTAGATAGACCCTCAACGATGACTTCAATTTTGGCCAAGGTTGTATCGTGTCCTGCAACTCGGCGTTCCAGGTTTCTCATCTCTTCTCTAATTCCTTTAAACTCATCTTCCAACTTGTTGATCTGTTGTTGAAGATACGAGTTGTTCATGTCACTCACCGTATTCACCCCCAAGAACATTCTTCTATGCGTATGGACAATAAAATCCTACCGTCTGTGATACAATTTTAGTCCAAAACAAGAGGCTGAACAGGTTTCCCCGGTCAGCCTCTTGACGGTTGTGTTAGATTTTACCTAATTATTTCCTGTTGTGGGACTCTTGAACATAATTTTTGCAAAAGCTTCTGCATACAGCTGGTTTATAGGGCTACCTGCTGATTTGGGGTGCCCTCCACCGCCGTATAGTTTAGCTATGTCTGCTCCTATGTCAATCCCTTCATGAGCGCTTCTGTAACTAACGCTCATCGTACCAAAATTTATCATCGCAATAAAATCATATTCTGGGTATGCTATGGAGAGTGCGTTGCCAAGTTCAGAGTGATATTGTTCAGCATACACAACCCCCGCTTTGTGTTCAGCTATATCCAACGGGAAAACTGTGTTCATCTTTCCCTTGATGTAGCGTTCTATTCGGAATTGCTCTGCCTCAATCATGTCTCTCTCCGATTTTGTGAATATAACTTCACTCTTTGAGACAAAACGGTCCACAAATTTGTACCGACCTATCTGCCCAAAGAGTATGTTTAACTGGTTGGCTGTTGTTTCGTTGTATACATCGTGCCACTCCCAGGAATCATACATACGCACAAATTCCGCAAATTCTACAAGGGATGTGTCTTTCAAGAACCCATTGCTATATAAGTAACCAAAGAAGAGGCTAGTGCCGCTTGCAAGTCTTGTTTTCCTACCATCATTTACTCCCGGTAGAGGGTCTTCAGTTTGACTCACGTAGGCCCAACTGTAATCGTTTAACCACAGAGCTGTATTATGATGGTCTAATAGTTGAACGCGGTCCGCGAAGCTACTGTTGATCATTGCTGCCAGTTCAGGCCCAACAGATATATCGGTTATAAACGCAACGTCAAAGTTATCATATTCAGGCGACATGAGAAAGTCTCTAATCTTTTCATCAACATCTTTATAGTTACAATAAACAGGATCACAGTTATCTGCCCCAAAAGCAGCTTTACCCATTACTGCACAACCAATACCATCTAGGTCAGTGTGCGTGAACAATTTGACTCTCACATTGGTACCCTCTTTCTCTTCAACAAGGTTTTCCAATAATGTAGTCATTTGTACCCAACCCCCTTATATTTGTAATAATAAAATAGAGGCCAACCCAATGTAGGTTGACCCCGTGATACTGCTAGAAAAGGGGTGTCCAGAGTCGGTTCTGGTACCTAAACAGGCAAGCCAGAGCTTGGGCGCTGCATATCTCCCCTTTGTCAAGCATAGCCCTCATGTCTTCAGTTGAAACTTCTACGACTTCAATGGACTCATCTTGATCTAGGTCCTGTCCTGTTGGGTCCCCTTCCACTTCAACGTAATAGAGGTAAGAGTGTTCATCTGTGAACCCAGAAGAGGTATAAACTGGTTCCCCTAAAGAGGTTATTCGTTTAGCAATGTATCCTGTCTCCTCAAACACTTCCCGGATAGCAGCTTGAATAGGAAGTTCCCCAGGGTCTATCATACCTGCAGGGAAACCATATTCTTCCCTCATACTTCCGACACGAAACTCTTTACACAAAACGATAGTATTCCGCGTAACATTCTTAACAAGGGCAATAATACAGGGGGCCTTTGTTATGACATCTCTTATAAGAACGTCCCCGCTTGTCTGAGCATTGTCAAATTGTAGAGTTACGGTACGGTCTTGGTATATGTGTCCAGAACGGTGGTGCATCACTCTTTTTACTTCTGCTTCTGCCATGTCCCTTTTTCCTCCAGTAATTGTTGATAGAATGGTACTTCAAGTAATTCCGTTCGAAGGTCGTGGAACTTTGGTCGAATAGCCTTGTTAACATATTTTGCCCATGACCAAAAATCCTTGAGTGTCATAGCCTCTCTTTGTTCGGTGGCAGAAACAGGGATTACGTTTCTGTCGATGATAACCTCTTTAATGGAGGATACGTCATCCGGGTCAAACCAGCCTTTTCGGTCTTCATCGTTACCATAGAACATAACTTCAGGTTCAGCCTGAAGACCTTCCCTTGCGTGTTTAAGAACAAAACGTCCCCAATCCGTATTAATATCTGTTTCGTCTGTCATATCTGTTAGAGGGGAAACTAACACCCTGTCTCCATATATGTCTTTTATCAGACTGATACGGGTTTCAATACTGAATGGGTTGCGGACCGTCCCACTTTCCTGCGAAGAACCCACCAGTATAAGTAAGTTCTCACAGGATTCTAGTGCCTGACTGATTACACTTTCGTGACCGATGTGTATATGTTGGAGTCTTCCACAAAAGAAACCGTTTTTGTAGTCCATGTTGTTTCCCCTCACAGGTATTGTTTTTGGAACTCGCGGATCAATTCGTGGATGCTTTCACTGAGTCTGATTTCTTTCTGTTCACAGTGTTCATAGGCTTCTTCTACCCTTCTACGGGTTAAGTCCCAATCTGGAGGAACAGCAAATTTTGGCATATCTCCATCACATCTGTAGATTGGGAAATAAAGGTTGTCTTCCCATTTCACTTCGTTGAATGTCTTGACAATTAGTTCCCCCTGTTCCCTTACAATTCCAACTGCTCCCGGGATGGACCGTTTTAAAGAAACCATGGAAAACTTCATACGCGGCTTACCGTTACTATAGGCAGTCTTCATAGCCCAACCAAGCGTGTCGCGCTCCAGATGTTTGTAGAAACCTGCCCCAATACCATAGGTAACGAAACTCAACGGAACCCCTTGGGCGCTTAGACGACGATCATATGACTTGGCTGTTTCAAAATCAATACCCTCACCGATTATAACGCTAACGTTCGTAAGGTCGTTTTTCTTGACTATGTTGAAAATGTCGATTGTTTGTTGAACCACTGGACCAGAATCAGGACGGGCCACGATATGAACTGATTTCGACAAGGCGTGGTTTGCTAGGTCTAGGAGGTACTTTTGAACAAAACGGTTCGCATCATAGGTATCAATGACCAGGGAAACTGTCGGGAGACCCAGAGCAGCAGTTTCATCAATCGCCCGGATAAAGCAGTCATATTCATCATCGAACTGCTGAGTCACTTTATGTGCCAAAGCTGGGATTGAGCCAAGTTTTGCGTTGGGGAGATGACTTTTGATATGAAAGTCGTCCAAGCCTTCGAAGAACAAAGCCCAAGCAGTTCCAGCCCAGTAAGCGTCCTCAAGGCTTTTATGGCCCCGGAAACCAAAGCTATGAAAGCGAGTATTTGGCAGACCTTTTTCCTTCAAATACTTTGCGATGTTGAAAGCCTCAGTTGCGCAGGAACTTGGGAAAAATGCCATCATAAGAACGCCTTCCCACCATGTAACCAATTCACCAAAGCCCTCAACAGTGTTCGATATCTGGGCGAAAGGCGTTCCCGCCGGGCACCAAGTTCCTTCAGGCAACATCTCAAACAAAATAGGGATGTTTCCGTTGAGTTCATCAACCACGCGTCTGAACAGTAGTTCCGGGAAAGGAAGATTTTGATCAAATGCTTGCGTGACTACTTCATTAATCATCTCGTGTGTTATTTTTGTGGTCAAGAGGTTTACTGCGGTTTCGTGCATGCCGTATAGAATCATACCAGCTTTGCGGTTGTACATGTGAGATACTTCCCAATCCGTGTTGACCTTGAAGAACTGGTGCGAAGTGTTGTACGAGTCTGTTTGATTCAATATGTTGTTGCGTATGTCTTTAACTCCCATTCCATTACCTCCTGTTTTAACCTTCTTTTACTTTCAACCTAAATAAAGCCTTATAAGCTAAAAATACTCCCGTCATGGGAGTATTTTGTGGGAATTAAAACAAATTAACGTTTTATTTGATCGCATCTTGAACAGCTTCTTCAATAGTATTATAGAAAATAACAGATTTCCCAACTTTGTTCCAGTTGTTAACTATCGTACTTTGGTCGCTCATTTTTCCAATAACGAACTTACCGCCTTGATTATTTTTTGATGTTACTCTAATCATGTTGCATTTCCGCTTTTTATCGTAGAAGAGGACTGAATCAGGGTATTTCTCTTTGTGGCGTTCTTCACATATACCAATTGTTTCATGCGGTATCGCTCTGATTACTAATCCATGTTCGATCATTAGTTCTGTCAACTTTGTTATGTCCATAGTTCTCGCCTCTTTTCCCAAAAGTAAATCAAATTGATACATACCCGCATTGACCCTCTTCTTCCAACCAGTTGGACAACATAAACTTTACGCGCTTCAATAGTCTGCTAACTTGAACCTGCCCAACACCTAGCTCTTGCCCGATCTCCTGTTGAGATTTATCTTCCAACCTCAACTCAACAATAATCTTTAACCTTGGGTCCAAAGAATTTAGAAAGTCATCCACAATCGCATCAGTAAAATCGGCTTCGACATGTATGGTGTCTTCAATCGTTGAAATAGCCGCTTCATCATTACCGTTATTAATCACGTCTTGGAGGCTGGCACTTGTCCTAAAATTGATGTAATCTAAACCACCTTTAACGTGATACCTACTCACACCAAAAAACTCTGCTAGGTCCTCAATAGGTCTGTTTTTGAAACCCGCCTTCTGCTGCTCTTGGTAGAGAATTTGGTGTCCAACCTCTTTAGAGGTTCTTGGGAAACGCGGTCCTGCACTTGTATCTCGAAGGAACCTGAGGAGCTGTCCCTTTATACAAGGAACTGCGAAGGTGGAAAAACTGACACCCTCTCCAGATGCGTTCTTGAATTCAGCAGGGTTGAACTTATTATATGCTTTCATGAGTCCTATTGAACCCTCTTGAAACAGGTCGTCGTACTCTATCCCAAGGGCTTTGGCTTTTCTTACAAACGGTTTACATGACTTATACACAAGTCTTTTATTCTCCTCTATGCACTCTTCAAGGCTGATACCCACTTGTGGGTTGAACTCTATTTTTTGTAGTCCCTTCACACTGATTTCCTCCTGCCTTCTAAGCTAGATACTGTAAATAAAGAGAGACGCAGAAAGTTTACTCCTATGTAAAAGGGCCTTTATAGGCCCCTCAAGAAACTCCAATCCATTTTGTCACTGGTTAGCCCCTTGGTTATCTTCTTGGTCTGTTTCACTTCAGGGACGCTTTGTTGGGATGCTAAGGCAGTTGCCACCTTATCCTTGTAATAGCTCAATCTGGTTTTAGCATGTTCGATAGCCTCTATTTTGGTGCCCTGCTTACCGCTTAAAGCCAACCCTGTCCGACGACAAGAAACTGTATGTGTCCCGTCTCCATTTTTGTGTACAAACCCCTCAATGTCATCCATTCCCAAGTCAACTGTCTCCCCAGGAACTTTCTTGTAAACACTTTTACCTTCGCTGCCCTTTAGCTTAACATGATATTCGCCTTTTTCAGGCGTAAACGGTTTTTTAACATGGAAGTCTTTACCAGAGGCCACGTGATCACCTATGGCTTGTGCAGCTTTCATATAGTTGAAGTTTTTGTGCTCTGTCGTCCCCTGGTGTTCAATACCATGTTCCGTTGCCATATTCATAATATGCTCGATCCCGTATTGTGCGCGAAGCTCTTTGAGGTGTTCCTTGTCTTTGACCTTTATAGGTGTACCGCCTTTTGCAGAGACAACTAACGTTGCATCCTTAGCTTTTTCGGGTTTCTTTTCTGCTTTAACCACAAGTTGACTGTTTCTTAACTTCACAAAAACGTCCATTATACTTCCCCCTTTGCTTGTAGACTAAATGAAGTCCCAGTTAAATTCCTGTTTTGGAAGATAAATATTTTTGATTTTCTCAACGCCTATCAATGCGTATACAAGACAACTACTCCAGTGGTCGTCTCCTATTCTTGTGGCTATCTGATACACAATCCCATCTTCTTCTTCATCCATTATCCGCACGTTTTTCAGATGTTTGGTCAACAGAAGCATATCTTCATCCATTCTCCAGAATCCAATCCCCCGTGCCTTAACTGTATGAAGCATACGTTGAACCTTAACAGTCTTGTCAACGGTTATCATCTTAGCAGTTTCATTCCAGCTATCCTGCGGTTTGGACGCTCCTTTATACGTTCGATACTGGCAAGCCCAAGTTCGACCTGGAAATAACTGCATAAGGTACGTGTTTCGGTCTGCCCCAAAACCAGCATCAGCTATAATTAGGTCAGGGTTGTAAGGCGTGATACTCGCCGCAATCATCCCTACAGGTTCCAAAGGTCTCTGCGGGTTGTCTTTGAACATAAATAAATTGAGAAGGTCAACTTGCCCATTCTCTTTTACACCCACAACAACAACCCAGTTTCTAATCCCCCAGTCAATACCCACAATGACCTTTTGATAATCTTGTCTACCATGGACACGTTTTTCGAGGCGTTGTGCTGCTAATATGTCATCTTCTGTGATTACCAGACCTTCTGCAGCATACGGTTCTCCAATAACATAGTTGTAGAACAATTGACGTGAGGTGTAAGTCAACTCATTTCTTTTTATCTGATCCGCGCTAATCCAAACAGCGTTCAGCTGGCTTATGTGGTATCCTCTTATTGCTTTTCGGTCAGGATACTTAGCAACCCACTCCCCGTTATACCATCTGTCAATAGGTTTCGAACATTTGGCGCAGACAAAACCAAATGTGCCCGGTTCTATCTCATCTGTCAAAGGGTTAATCCCATCTGCCTTATACTGGAATATGTTGTCTTCCGCGCTCAGTATCTGCCATTCACCGCAATGTTCACATTTATGCATGTAGAACTGTTGGTCAGACTTACCAAATTGAAGGTTAACCCCTCGGCCTGGGATGGTTGGAGTTGACCATCTACGCAGCCAACCGTAAGCCGATGACTTCATAGACTCTTGGAACGCCAGCTCAACTCCATCAGACATACGGTCATATTCGTCAAATGCCAGGAAGTCGATGTCAGCACCTTCCCCCAAAGCGCCGCCCCAAGCTGAACGGAAAAGGGCAAACGAGTCTCTTATGCGCTTTACTTCAATAGAGTCCATATTTGGGTCCAGTATTGATTTGAAATACGGATTAGAGTCAAATACAGGATTCAAACGAGTCTTAACAAAGTCAGTCATTTGCCGCGCACGGGGAAATGTATACATTCCTTTTGTATTATTGTGTACGTCAAGGAACCACGTAAACTCACCAACCCCCATCTCTGAGAGTCCAAGCTGACGGGACTTTTGAACCACTTTGTCTGGGTGATTGTCATTTATGATCTTTGTCTGCCAAGGCCTGTGTAATCTGGCCTTTTTGGGGTCGCGTCCTGTTATATTGAATGTTATAGGCTTTCCCCGGATTGTGTAATGTTCAAGAAGGTAAAGCTCAGGGATAAACTTTTTCGCATAAGCAACTAATTCTTTCTCATCCACAGTATCACCGCTTTCAATAAATGCTATCTATGTATTAATATGAAATTAGCAGCCTTCTAATTTTCTCCCAATAAAAAACACCATACCTGAGATAGGTACGGTGTCGCTTGATTACGCAAGTTCGTATCCGTGCATGTGTACAAAGTTCAGGGCACGTTCGTAAGCCAGAGCTTTTGCTTGATCGTCGGTTAGCGTACTGGAATATTTCTTTTCAATACTCCCCACACCCTCAAAGCCATTAGAAAGGCGTACAATGCATGTGAAACGTACTCCATCGGTTTCAACAGTCCGTGCGTATTCCACCTGTATGTCTGTTTTAACCTGATCCGTGGAGACGACTGATTGTTTGATGTCGACCTTAGCCATGTTAAACACCTCCTTTGATTCCCGTCAATAATGTAGCTTGTACCCACTTTTCCCTTTATCCATTGTTCTGGTTTTTCTCGTTCATTTGTTTTGCAAGCATATCTTTTATCGCTTCAAACTCAGCAGTCCCTCTCACAATTTCTATATGTTGTTCCTCAATGGTTTGTGAGTTTTCTTGGTTTTCGATAATCTCTGTAGGTTCTCCGTGAGCGAGAAGTCCAAGTTTGACAAGTCGTTCAAAATCGCTTACATTAGTTATGTCAACTTTACCACGCGTCAGGTTCTCAACAAACTTTTTTACGCCTAAGTCCACAGCAAACTTTACGTCGTCCTTCAAATCTGCTGCAGGATCGTCTTTTTTGTTCTGTAACTCCTTTTGCTGTTTTAGGCTCTGCTTGATTCTTACCACGCTCTTACTTACGTAAGGCTGCATCATTGTTATCGCCTCCTGGTTTACGTCTTCTTCTTTTCAGAACGCTGCTGAGGTAAACCTCCAACATGTTCTCCTCAAACTCAAACTTCTGACGCCCGTTCTTTATTGCCTTTTGTACCGCTTTCTTTATGTCTTTGGCGTCCTTTCCCTTTCGATACTGCCAGTCAGCCATAATATCGCTTTCAGATATCCCTACAAGAAGTATGCTTCCAGCTATCTCCCTTAATTCCATATAAGATCATCCCTTCAGTCAAAGTCCTGTTCATCGTCGTCCAACCAGAAATTGTCTTCTGTTGAAGAGTAGAGAGCCATTAACTGCCAAAGCCGTAAAATATCTAATAACCTGCCATGGGCCGTTGCAGATATTTTCTTTTTACTAAGTCGTTTATGAAGTAGCACCTCATAGTCTCTCATCACTTGCCTTCTTCCCAGAACTCTAATCTTACGACAAAGAACCCAAAAAACAGGTCTAACGTGTCGCAGCCCTCTTCCCCAAATTCGTCTAACATTTCTTTAGCGGTTATGCAGCTAAATCCCAACATGAAAGACTTTATACTGGGATAAACAGAAACCCTTCGTATTCCCATCTTCAACATGATTCGCTCCATCATATGCTTTGCCTCCCACCCCAAGTTGTTCTATGTATCATAATATCGTAATAGCGAAAGAATACATAGAAAAAGTCGCCCAAAGGACGACTCAGACTTGTTTCCAAAGAGGGATTATACTGACAGCCCCTGGGATATAAGGGTTATCTTCAACGGAAAACCCGTCAAACAAATAAAATATTCCATCGTCATCTGTTCCCACTGGTATGAACGAACTCAGTTTGTAGGATGTGACTGTAGTCTCAATAGCATCCCTTATTAGCATCATGTTCTCAATACTGTAAGGAAGACCGACATAATTGTCCAGTTTGTCTTGAATTTCTTGAGTGAGCTTTTCCAACACACCTTCGCGTAAGGGGTCGATGATCTTTGTGGGTTTCTTCATTCTTCAATAGCTCCGATATTATTGGCTAACTGATAAGGGTGTAGCAAAGGCACTTGAGAGGCTTCATCTGCAAGAAATTCATTCGCTGACTTAACAACCTGTGATTCCCAAGCCTTCCGTTCTATCTCTGCTACAGATTGTCTAACAACTTCGTCAACGTATAAGAACCCGTTTTCAAACACTAACCCCTCAACAATACGCATTTCTCCCGATTTGAAGACAACCAGGTAATCTCCCGGTTCGCCTCCCATTGCATTATTGTAATCTTCTTTTTGGTGCCCTCCACCGTCACTGTAATCAACACAAAGCATAGTTTGGTCGATAAGTTTGAAAGCATCAACAATTTCACCGTGTACATTTTGGTACTTCACTTTCTCAGCCCCTTTCTCAATATAAATAAAGGAGTGAACATGAAGTTCACTCCCCTTTTGTAGTCTTAATATCAACAATCGGTTGACATTCAGTTATCAACCTATAATAGTCCCGGTTCCAAGTGGTAATCCCCCGTCCATCACTGGTCACGTAGTGAGTTGGGGTAACAGAGACAAGCATTCCTTCAACAACTGATTTTAACATGGGGTAACCTCCTCAAGAGTATATGCTATAAATATACCGTATACCCTTGACTTTACTCCCACTCATTACATACTTTGTTCAAATTATTATTTTCTACCATGTCTATAATTGCTCTTTTAACTCCGTTTACAGCAAACCAGTTTTGGGACGCTTGTGCGTCGTCAAGGTCGCTTGCCAATTCTAGTAGTTTCAATTCCAGCTCACTCATAGTTGATCACCTCACGCTATAAATAAAGAAAGAGAGTGCAAAAGCACTCCCTTTGTGTAGGCGACGTATTCAATGAGCGTATGTACCTGTTGTATGGAACTCTGTCTGCTTGCTCTCAGTATCTCCAAGAAAATATCTTTCTCGCGCCGATTTTATAACAATCTTTGCCAAGTTAAGGGCTTCTATTTCAGCCCTAGTAAGTCTGTACAACTCTTTTTCACACTTTATAACGTCTAAACCGTTAAGCGTGTCAATCATGTTTCTTGCCCTTTTAAGGTTCGCCTTCTCCAATTTCTTCGCTCCCCTCCAATTTCTTCGCAATCATACTATATTCTACATCAACAGTCAAGAGGTATAAAGAAAGGGAACCCTGGAGTGGGTTCCCTTTAGTTGGGAGAACTTTGGTTCCCCCTGTGACCTGCTTTACAGAGTTTCCAGAGGAACAGATTCACCCCGGACGACTATTATCTGCGACCTCTTAACACCAAGTTGTAGAAGTTGAGAAATTCGAGCCTCAACTTCCTCCCCCGTATTGTGTTCGGAGACTTTCGCAGCATAGCCATCTTCACCTAACTCGGCCATGGTCACGATTACAAACATTTTCAATTTAACCGCTCCTTCAGACTTGGTTTGTAGGATTACCCTACAGGACTATTATACTACGTTTCAGCACAACGGTCAAGTGTTTTCTTCAGATAAATTCGACATAATTGATTGTTGGTAACAATCCCAACAATCATGGTAGTGATACACCTTCCCCTCCATAAGTCCCGAATGATAGGCCGAAGGACTCCCCTTGTTAATTGTTTTCCCGCAGTTCATACAAATGTGCTCTTTGCGGACCCTCTTGTTAAGGCGTAACCTGTAAAAGTGAATCCCTGTGTTCTGATATACCCTCCCCAGGTCCTCATCGTTGTTCAGGAAACCCATTAAGGTCCCGTAACTGGCGCTGGTTCTGGAGTTGTTACAGGAGGGAACATCACTTTAGCAATGATAAATTCGTCTTTTTTGAAAACGACCTCTGCTTGTATCGTCTGGTCAAATTTGTCGTACAGGCGGCCAGCACTGTAAGTACCTGTTATAACCTTCGCCACGTTGTTCGCAACGATACCCACGGGAACATCGCTGGCAATGAATGCTTCAATTTCCTCCAGATCAGTCTTCGGTTCGGGTTTCTTCGTCAAGCTGAGTATGGAGGCATAAGGGATAGCCGTACTCACATTGCTTGGGATAATTGAAACATAGATGTCAGACATTCTGTAACCCCCTAAATTGTAGTCTCATATAATATAGGACGTATGGTCATCTGTTTATCCAACAGTCAGAAATAGTTCTTCCCTGTCTAAAACAATGATCTCCATGGTTCCATATTTGCGAACTTCCGTCTTTTCTCCCCGAACAATCATATCAACCCCAAACATGGCTGCTCGCAGAGCAAAGTAAGTCGAGTTTGAAAGAACAAGATATTTAGGTTCTTTGCCTCTGTCTTCCAGATACTCGGCACGTGCTTTCTCAATCTTTTCTAGCATTCTGGCTCCCCTTCCACAAGTATGGAAAATTTGCATTCTATGTCCTCACGGAAGATAAAGTTACCTCTGTCCCTACCGTCTGGGGTGGCTACGTAGAACCCGGATTCCTCTTCCTTGATAACTTCAAAAAGCTCCCCGCGCTTACGGTAATACCAGAAGTTTGGGTTCAACCACCCGAATCTTGTCACTCGGACTTGCAACATTTATTTTCCTCCTTCCGGGTAACGCTGAACATATAGTTTCTACAATCTCGTCTCGAAGTTTGAAGATCAAGGAGAGTCTTGTATTTTGTAGTACGAAGTATTCCATGAAGCCACCTATGTTGACTATGCCAGTGATACGGTATTCACCAACGTAAGGTAGCTTCTTTCCCACTCCCGCACCAGGCTTGAGGGGACCTTCCTCGATCATAACTTTACCAACACTAGACTGTTTCCCAAGACAAGCATCAATCCCAACAACTATTACATCTTCGGGTATTAGCGTCAACTTGTCTACCAGGTTCGTGGCATGAACCGGGTCATCTAAAGTCCCCAGTACGTTGAACCCCTTTCTCTTCAAAACAGACCCTACCATTGGTCCCAGAGAGTCCCCAGTTGAACGGTCAGTCCCAACACACACAAATAGGACATCAGCAGCTTTTGTGCCGCGTGGAAGAAGCCTTTTTAACGGGTTCTTGGAGACTCTGGGCATGGTCTGCTTTCCCCCTTCTCATACCTCTCGAATGCAAGGAGCATCTTGTTCACAGCATCTTCTGGACGCATTTCACCTTTTTGGTACGCGTTAGCGATATGTGTTACATTACCCAGAAGGATTCCCCTGTGTTTCGACATCTCAGACTTTGGCACCGCTGATAAGTTAGGTTTGCTACAAGACATCCTACCAGTTACTGTGGAAGTTACATTAAAATCCATGGTTAATCCCTCCTGATACCTTATATCCTAAATATACCCATGAATGAAAAAAGCACTCCCGGTGTATGGGAGTGCTTTTGTAAATGTGTTTAGAGGGGCAAACCATTGTCAATTTTATACTTCTTTAACATTTCTTCTGCTTCATCTGTTGTTGTAGCAATTCCTATATGTTTCTTTTTGTAACGTACCTGCCAACGTTCCCCATAGGGGTATACCCAAGGTATCCCGCTCTTAGACTTGTGATTCTTCCGTTTAGGGACAATTCCTAAATCTTCGTTATCTTCTATTGCCTGGTACATAACGACGTCATCCTGGTACTCTTCTGGCCTTTTAACGTTAGGACCAAGAGTGATGAAAGTCAAACCCATGACCTCTTCTACTGTTTTCATTAGACAATAGTCTGAACAGTGATCTCCGTATTTTGTCCTTAAAACTTCATCGCCCTCCGTCATTGTGTTATCACAGTCTCTCCTACAACAAGGAGCACTGTACCGCGAAACGACAGGTAAAGAATGGGCTGGAATGATCGCAGGGAGGTTAGTTGATGGTTGTGTTGGATCTACAATACCATACTTACCTTTGAGCGCTGTTTGAGCGTCCCGTATGAATCTATCCGCATCACCCCAGGAGGAACCTGTAAAACGAAGCAACATCGTTTCCTCTATGAATTTTATATTGTCTCGCTGTTCTTTTGTGACTATTCCTCGTTTTTCTGGAGGAAGTTCCCCGAATATATCGTGGTGGACTGTTTTTGATCCTGTTCTGAATTTATTCCTTTTATCAAAACTCATTCTTGACAATGTAATCATCCTTTCATTAGTCTTCCCAGTCATAGTTGTAATATTGATTATCAAGGTTCCAATGCCAAAGCCGAAGTTTGGTGACAAGGCGATTACGTTTTTCAGTGTCCATTCTCTTCCTCTTGAAGATTTCCATTAATCCAAGAATGTTGTTCTCTATCTTCTCATACAATACCTTACTCATAGTCATTCTCGGCGCGACAGATATAGATTTGGGTCCGTATTCCGCATCATGACATTCTTTGCAAAGGACTTGGGAACCTTCTGGCGGGGCTTGATCCTGTGGGACTTCCCCAATCACTTTCTCGCATTGGCTACAGATTACTGTAACATTGTGTAGCAATTTCAACATCTCCTTCTGTGCCTCAGTTGAACTAACAAGTATAGTATACTGTATTTTTGGACAACGGTCAAGTGTGAGCATGAAAAAAGCCTTCCAATTGGAAGGCTTTGAGAATCATTCGATTGCTTTACTTTCTTCTTTCCTTAGTCGGTTGAGAATTTCAAAGCTATTGATTGCGATGAAGAGGATGCCGATTGCTATGAACGTTAGTATAGATTGAACGGGTTCAATTCCAGTAAACTGCGTTAGAAACCAGATTCCAATTGATACAATCACGAACAAAAAGAAAATACCCCCGACAATTTTCATACCTCACTCTCCTCTCGCTAATATAATAACTGTTTATGGTGGTTAAGTCAACCGACAAATGCCGCCTTGCGGTTGTTTCTCGTAGCCCTCGGGAAGGTCTATGACTACCCAGAATTTTGCAATAACAGAACGACGTTGAGAAGTCGGGGAGGTTTGCACACCGCCAACTTCCTCATCAAATACGCGAATTTCAAAACCAGTAGCATCCTCCGATTTGTGAACAGTTCCCATAATACTTGGATTAACTCTATTCTGGACGACAGTCCCCGGCTTGTACAAAGTGACGTCAGGTTTGTTCATTTTCGCCCCCTGAACTTTCTAACCCAACAATGAAATTTGTGGGTTACGTAGATGATAGCTACTATGGCTACAGCCATTAGAATTGACATAAGGACAACAGCAACCTTTACAGCAACCTTAATTACAAAAGGGACTACAAACAAAGCTAGAACCAAGGTTAACGCAACGATAAACAACGTTATAAGAGAGATTTTAAGCCGCTTTTTAAACTTCGTCATCCCGATCTGCCTCCATTTGTTGGTAATTCTGAAGTTGGCTCAATGCTCTCTCCATGTGAAGTAATAATTCAGGCGATACAAACCCACCAGCTTGACGGCTATCATTTAACAGGGACCTTACCCAAGCTACATCGACGTTAGAGTCAACTTTTTCGATGATCTCAATACCCATACAAACATATCCCTCACGCTGGGCGTAGCTCGTAATTGACGTTACCTTAGCTTTTATAATACGTCCTGTATACTTTTTATTGCCTGTGTACTCTCGAAGGACTAAAGCGTCACCAATTCGATAACTCCTGTCGTCATAACGAATCTCAAACAGTTTTTTGTTGTCCCAAGTTTGAACAAAGTATTTTGATAACAGCTTTAGGTCATGGATCTTGCCTTGAAACTCTTTTATTCCCAGAATCTTTCGTATGTTCTCTGTCATCTCCGCGTCTTCTCTTGCGTAGGCCATGAGTTCTCTTTCTTTTGATACCGCATCTGATTGAGTATAGAGAGGGTTTTCTGACTCAGTCAGGCCTTCGCTCATGGGAAGCCCAAGTTGTTTCTTCAACTGTTGAAATTGAAGGCAGAAAGACAGTGGCCCTGCTTCGCAATTAAAGTCGTAAGCATTTTCAAGAATCTCCAGGTTTTCTTGGATCGCTTGTATTCTTTCTTTCTTCATATAAACCCCTTGACCGTAGTTAATCATTGTTTACGTTCCCCTTTCGTATTTGAACAATATGGACAGTTATATGATATTACTGTAAGTCCCATTTTCTTGTCTATCGTTTTCATAGCTGGCTCCGTTATTACCCCATCTACGCATTGGTCACAACCAGGAGACAAAGTGAGGATTATCTTTTCAGTGCGTCGAAGTTCATCCAGTCTACAAACAGCATTTCTTTGTCCATCCAGGTTCTTCTCCCTTTTGAACTTTGTTGCCATACTGTCAAGCTTTACCTTTCTAGCTACAATCTCCCGGTGAAGGTCTTGGGCCGTAAAGGAATCTTCCTCCATGTTCACTCCTCCCTCTCCTTATTTGCGCAGATAGGGCAGTAACCCACCGTCAACGAATTGTTAATGGACCAGTGGTATCCCATCATGTACGGGTTGTCTTCCATATATCCAATTATTGTACATCCTTTGTAATTTGTTGTTTCCCCGTAACGTTTGAGCCACTTCTTACGTATGCGCTTGTTCCTTGACATACGTTGACGACCTTTCGGCATACTTGCTCTGCGAACAGATATGTCCACCGATCCAAGGTCAGCAGACATTTTGGGGTGTCCCTTCGCCAAAAGTTTAAGCTCAACCTGACTGTAGTCCATCGCAATTACATCATGGTCGTTCTTCATAGTATGCCATCCTTTTGTATAAAGTACAAAGTGACGTTAACGCTTCGTCCGTCTCGAATCTCGCGGACTGACGTGTCAACAATTTGCTCAGGCGTCACGTAGACCTCAAGAAACTGTCCCGGCTCAAATGCTCTTGCTTCCGTCAGGTTAGCGAAGGCAGGTATTGGTATGCCTTTTTGAAATGTTCGAATATCTGGGAGGGTGCTGATAAGTTTTACTTTCATAACGTTGTCCCCGTAACATCTCGAATGCGGGCAATCATTTCGGGACACGTAACTACAATATGGTCACTCCCAGAGTATTTAATAACCTGTAGTTTCTTCTCAACCCCTAAGTCTTCAATAATCTGAACCAGGTCATCAGTTGAAATATATTTCGGTTCCTGTTCATACATCTGAATCCCCCCTTATACCCTAAATATACCCACGAATGAAAAAAGCACTCCTGATGTGGAGCGCTTTACGGGTAAGATTCAATAGTTGGTGTTCTCTGTTATGTTTCCAGTGATTTGAAAGTCCCTCATTTTGTACACTTCCCCAGTGGGCTCTCCAGTGGCATCTGTCAATGCCACTCCTGCTACCATACAGCCATTGTTCTCATCATATACGTCTTTCAATATCGCAATGCTGAACCGGGAATCAATCTCCCCTCCGCGAATCCGCTTAAAATTTACACCAAAACCACCATCTGTTATCTCGATGTATATACCGTCTTTTAGTGGAGTGGTCCAGTAGTATCCAGATTGTTTACCCTTGTAATTCATCCGCGTCCTCCTCAAGTTTTGTAATTGAAGGGTACTGTTTCAACTTGTTCTCCTCTTCTGGAGTAAACATCTGGATTCTTGACCTCTGATCTGGCATAATTACGAAGCCCCCGCAATCCGGGCATTCCAAAGAGTGGAGAACACCCTTTTTAACCGCTCCTGTTATGTCCCACTTTTTAAAGCAATTGAAACAACGGGCCGCTGCCCCTACATATTTCCCTTTAGGTCGACAATCGGAACGCAAGCGTTGGTCACGTGCAGGGTGAACAGTGAACTCTGAATCCTCAAAAAGACTATAATGTTCGCCAATGAACCCAGAAGGGTTGAATACTGGTTCTTTCAAAGAGTCCATTCCTTTAGGAGTACGTCCTTGCTCTAGGGGCAACCTAGACAAAACCTTGACTTCCTGACCAAACACATTAGCCACATCTTGGGCCATAGAGTTCATTAAGCTTTTCATCATATCGTCTCTGGATTCGCTTTCCATTAGTATTTCCCCCTCAAAAAAGCTCCCATTTGAGCTTTGTTTTCGGCTTTCGATTTCTTCCCAGTTGACGTTGCTCCACTCTTTCCCAGTTGACGCGAAGCCGCCGTTTTTCCCCAGTTATTCTTATGGAGAGTCACTGGCATAATCTTGTGAGACATTTGATCCCCTCCTGCTGCGTTATCGCTCATAGTAGACATCGAGTCAATCACGACAGTTTGTTTTTCTCCCGGTTGGGTTATGAGTTCCTCTATGGATTGGAAAGCGTCTTCAAAATTTTTCCAATTAGATGTAATCACGCCCGCTTCAAGGATGGAAGATGGGAGTTCATTCAGTATCCATTCAACCTTACAAACCTCGTCGTAACCATGCGTATACAAATCACCCTTGCCGTCGTTTATATACATGGGTCTTGCTTTACTGCTTCTGCTGATATACCAACTCATATTTGCCCTAAGCCCCCTTATAAGGTCTGCAAAATAAATAAAGGAGCGAACACGAAGTTCACTCCTTTGTTATCTCCTACAATTTTATAATGCGTTGGTTACGACTCCCACGAAAGGCAAGAGTCAAGTCTTTTTGTGCTTCAACAAATCTACCGTCTATAAGAACGTCACAAAGAGATAAGAGTTCGTTCATGTTTACAGACCTTCTAATTTGTTCGTAGGTGAAACCGCTATACGCCCAAACAGTTTTACCCGGACAAGACTCACGGAACAACCTAACAAAAGCAGCTGTTTCTATGGGCGAAAAGAAGGGGTCACCACCGCATAGAGTTATCCCGTCAAGCAGGGGGTTGTTCTTTACGTCACTAATAATTTCAAGTTGTCTCTCTGCAGTGAACTCCTCCCCCGCTTCGAAGGACCAAGATTCAGGGTTGAAACAACCAGGACACTTGTGTTTACAACCAGATATGAATATTACTGCCCTTAGTCCTTCGCCTTCATTGATACTTTCAGGATAGTAGCCGCAGATGTTCATTTGTGTTTCACCCGTTCGTTTACTTCTGCCACCTTAGCGCTATTAAATCTAGTTTGAAAATCCCCAGTCAGGTAACCCGTGACCCTGCGCAGACGATAAAAATGTACGTCATTTTCAGTAACACCACAAGATGGACATTCTTCTCCAATGATCCCCTCATAACCGCAGGAAGGGCATCTGTCAACAGTGTGGTTTACACTGAAATAACTTACGTCTTGCGAAAGCGCGTAACGAACAATAGATTCAAATGCCTTGGTGTTATTTCTTACATTCCCATCAAGCTCTACATAAGATATAGCCCCAGCATTACACAACTCATGAAAAGGCGCTTCTATATCAATCTTTGTAGTAGCTAGTACATCGCTATACACGGGAACGTGGAACGAGTTAGTGTAATATTCTCTGTCCGTCACCCCAGGTATGGAACCAAAGGTCTCTCTGTCAATCTTCGTGAATTTACCTGAGAGTCCTTCTGCTGGCGTGGCGAACAATGTTACGTTCAGGTTTAAATCCTCGCTGGCTCTGTCGCAGAAAGCTCGCATGCGTTTTATTACAGTATACGCATGTTTCCAAACCTGTGAATCTTCAGCATGGTGTTTACCAAAGAGCGCCTTCATGCTTTCTGCTAAACCGATAAAACCAATTGATAGACTTCCATGTTTTATCTCTTCTCCAACCTCATCAGTAGCATCCAAGGAATCGCCATTCTCCCAAACGCCTTCACGCATCATGAAGTCAGATGCCTTTGCTTTTTGTCTTGCCTGTATGTTGAAACGATGCAACAACCCGGACAAAGCTATTTCCATGTTTTTATACAAAGACTCGTAGAATCCCTCAAAATCAGGCGTTTCCCGCACATTCAAGCATACTCCGTTGTCAATACCAATCTTAACAAGATTTATGGTGTTAAAGGATAAGTTACCTTTACCAGATAGATGATTACGCCCAAAACGATCCGATACGACTCTTGTCCGACAGCCCATGGTGGCGAATTCAGTGTCCGGGTCGCCCTCTTTGTAGTATTGAAGATTAAAAGGCGCATCGACGTTTGCAAAGTTAGGGTACAAACGCTTGGAAGAAGTGTCAATTGCTTTCAGGAAAAGGTCATGATTAGGGTCGTTCTTCTCCAAATTGACTCCCTTTTTACACTTGAAAATCTGGATCGGGAATACGGGAGTCTCACCATTCCCAAGCCCTTTGTTGGTTGCTTCCAAGATGCATTCTATGACCATACGTCCCGCTGGGGTAGTACACGTCCCATAGTTCAAACTTGTGAAAGGAATCTGCCCACCTGCGCGACTAGACATAGTGTTTAAGTTATGAACCAGGCTCTCAGCTGCCTGAAGCGTCTCTAATACAGTCTCATTGTATGCGAAGTAGTAAGCTTTGGCGTAGTCTTCATCTTGCGGTATATTGCCAAGTACGGGTTTGTAGGCAGGGTCCTTGTCTGGTATAAAGTATGTCAGAGCCTTATTGAAGTGTTTGTGGAATGATTTTTCCACATAAGGGGCTAAATCCCAGTCTATCATATTCGCGGAAACGCCACCGTATTGAGCGTTCTGTTGCGACTGGAATATAATGGCTACTAACGCCATTGCGGAAGCAATCGACTGGGGTTGTCTTACACTTCCGTTTCCAGTGCTGAATCCTTCGCGCAAGAGTTTACCAAAAGGGATAAAGATACAGTTGGTTGTACCCAAGATATATTGGTCAAGGTCGTGGACATAAACATAGTTATCTTCAACAGCTTTTACCAACTCGGACGGCATTACTTTGGTTTTGGCATACATCTTTGAATACTCACTACCAAACTTACTCATTTTACCGCTAAAAGACTCCCCATTAAGGTTGGCGTTCTCTCTGAGTAAATCCATGTCTTGTTCACCCAATATACTTTCCCCTATGCTTTCCCAGTTCATGTTAGTCACCCCTTAAAATTTTAAGTATTCCAGTAAAGATGGAAAAAGTTGGGTAGGACAAAGCCCACCCAACTTGTTAATAATGATTTTATTGTGGAGAGAAACGGGATTTGAACCCGTAAAGATGAAACCCTGCGCGGTTCATGTTTCAATCGTCTCTTGTGGGCGTCAGTCCGCGTGTATATGGCCCTCGGAAACTGCCTTTCCATGCTCGGCTATTCTCTCATTTGGCATACCCGCAGGGACTCGAACCCTGACTAACGGTTTTGGAGACCGTCGTGCTACATTAACACTACAGGTACACAGTGAAGTTCGTTGCCGGGAATCGAACCCAGGACCTCTCCCCCTCGTGGGGCCGCTCTCACCAATCTGAGCTACAACGAACAAAAGGCCCTCCTCGTAAGGAGGTAATAAGAATGAGGATGTACTTGTTAGGTTTCACACAGGTAAACCTTGGGTGAGAACCCCCAGAGGTATCAGGAGATGATAGGCTACTAACGCCCTCAGGGTTCTCACACAAAGTGGGGATGAAATCCTCAAAACATCCCCAACCTTGCTATAGTGTACTGGGTTCCCCAACCCCGTCAAGCACTCAAATGCTTAACTCAGTATAAATAAACCCTAAAGTCAATATTTTACTCCATCTGTGGTTCATCCACAACTTGAAACTTAAAGTTAACACCAATTGGCCGAAAGTCTTCAATGATAAATCTTGTTTTTGCCGCTTCAGTACCCCATAATATCCATGTGACCTGGTTAGGAATATTATAATCCACTTCACTTCTGTATTTAGTGAGTCCCATCTGTTTCAGTTCAAAATGTATCCAAGAAACGGAACCGGGAGTATTAAGATTAGTCATCAATCCCACAACCGCACTTTCTCATTATTTCTGTCCACTTTTCTACAGTGGAATGTCCATTCCAGTTAGGTTCAATTTGCGGAAGTTTACCAGTGTCAAAGTCATCTGGTATATGGAAGGTAGCCCGACCATCAAACAAAGAGATAACCCGTTTCCAACCTTCCCAATTATTATCAGTATCGTAGTACCAACCGCAAGGGGGTGTTGATGGGTGATTGCCGACCACTTCACTACCTCGAAGCTCCAGATACTCCCGATATGTTTTGTATGCTTTATTAGCGTAGACAGCCAGATACAAAGCTAACATATTGCGTTCAAAGTAGGCCCCGTCCAATTCTTCTTTAGGGGTTAGTTCAGAGTTCCACTCATATGGTTTCATTGTTGAGCCTCCTGTTTTACTAGGGCAAGAATGAAATTCTTGTCATATCTGTACTTCTTAGCGTACCAAGTTGCAAAAGATAAATCAGATTCATCCTTGCGCATTGCTCTCATGTCGCGAATACTTTGTCTTACTTGTCCAACAGTAGTCACTGGATAGAACTCATAAGGATTACTCATACTCCTCGGCCTCCCGTATGGCATCAATAATGCTTTGGTTAATTCGGTTATTGATGTCCGTGTTGATCAGCTTAATCATCTTTCGACGTGCCCACCAGAGTTTCGACAGAGGGAAAATACTCAAACTAAATCCATAGGTTGGGCTAACAAACACGCAGGTCCCTTTGTCCAAACGATTTACTTGGAAGACTATGTTTCTGTACTGGGGGCTGTGAAATTCAGACCAAGACCAATCAGCTGCAGCACTGTCTACGCGAGTCCAGTTCTTTGCGTCATGCTCAAGGCTGTTCAACAGCATATTTTTGTAGGACTTCTTTACTTGTCTTGATACTTTCATTGCGTACCCCCGTTGTTGTTAAGGTTCTCGTAGCATATTTTACAAAGCTTACGACTCCCCTTTTTGTAGTATGTTCGATCTTCCTTGCTTAGTTCAGATATGACAATCTTACCGTCTGGAAACTTTTTGTCGGCAAAACGTCGTATAGCCTTCTTACAACTATCACACCCAATCATACCATTAGTAATGACGGGCCTCCACGCCGACTTTTCAGGCATCTCAACACCCCCTATATGTATAAATAAAAGGAGTGAACACGAAGTTCACTCCCCCTTTGTTTTTACAGCTCTGATTATACCAACTGCGATCCGATATACCACATACATTCCTACCCAACCGAAAGGCGTGAAAAACATAACAGCTAGGAACTTCCAAGGGTCTGCCATAAATCCTCCTTACGCCATGGGGAATCTTTGTACTTCCCCTGTAGCTTTATTGTAACTAACCACGATGATTGTCGTACTCTTTCTATTAATGAACTCAGCACGATAGAAGTCAGGTGTCTCACCCCATGTTACGCGGTCTCTTTGTCGTTCACCAATAAGTTCAAACATAAGGTTCCTAATGTTCTCTGGTACGTCATCCATTTTAATAGGTTTTGGTAATGATGCTGCTGTCATATGTGTTTACCTCCGAATTTTTTATACAAATAAATAAAGGAGTGAACCGTCAAGTTCACTCCCACAGTTTCATACAAATTTATTCTTGGTCAGATAATGGTTCAATAACCCAACCAGGGCCAAGAGTGTTTATAATGGTCAGCGCGTCTCCACGATCAAATTCTGTTGCTGACTCGCGTTCAGAGACTGAAGTGAACTTCACATTCTTCTCAAGGATGTAGGCTTCATCATCCTCCCGTTTTATCAAGTAAAGTTGAGGAGTAGCCTTTTCCTCTTCGGGACGCTCCGCCAACCATTTTTCACAAGCTTCTTTGAAAGATTGCATGTCAGTCACAGGACTATCAGGGGTGAACGATGCGAAAGAGCTGTCATCTTCCCATCCATCTGAGTATATCCCATGAACATCTATTGTATTGAGTTCATCATCATAACAGTAGAAAGCGCAGTTACCGCCTTTTGCATGATATGCCGCTGAAACTTCCTCAACTTGTCTCATTAATTGCACTCCTCACTAAATTGATTAGGTAACTTTTGCCACTCAGATGCCGATAAGCTTGACATGAGCATTTTCGCTTGCGTTCCATCAAAAGCTGCGGCATCCTCTCGGGATGGAGTCTGCTGATAAAAAGACTCCTCCCTGCGGATAAACATACCATTTTTGCGGTTTTGAAATATGTAACTAATTATGAGCACGCCCCTCACTCAAAATGTTAGGTTCTACTTGGACAACCAAGTTTGCCTGAACTGCGAAGATATAAGCGATCAAGACAACTGACAGTAAAAACTGGACCAATAAAGTTGTGCGCATAACAAACCTCTCCTTTAGACTCTGGTTTTTAAATGCTTGTCAACAATATGTTACGTTTACAAGTTAAGTATACTATAACTGAATACAACGGTCAAGGGGTTTAATGTAAAAATATTATTTATTATGATTGTGAGCTTATACCCTATATTAAAGAGGGTATAACTGAAAATAAACCATGCGCTGTATGAAAGCGCGAAGGAGCGGACAGAATGGAAGAGTATGTGAGGAAAACAACTGAAGGGCCTGGATATCCTTCACTCAAGCCGATTAATGCCGCAGCATCACCTAATGCAAGAAAGTTACTCCAGTATTTCTACAGTTTAAAGGGCACAAAAGTGTTATCTGGGAATCATAACTGGATCAATAACCCGCTAGGGGGAATGAACACCGTAAAAAATGAGCAAGGTGACTACCCCGTTATTCAAGGTATGGAAGTGGGTCGCTTTGACCCCTCTTACACGGATGACCAATACGACAGCTATCTACAAACCGTTGTAACCTCTTCAATAGACGCATGGAAGTCTGGGCGTATACCCGTAATTACCTTTCATCAGTCTTACCCCGGATTGTCTAAAAGCTGGCCTAATGTCCAAAGAGCTAATACTACCAATGAAGAGTTCAATCAGATTGTGACCCCTGGGACAACAGCCTACATCGCTTGGAAGTGTGAAGTTGACCACGTATTTGAATACCTTAAACAACTGCGGGACCTGGACGTGCCATTTGTTTTCCGTCCTTACCATGAAATGAATGGTCAATGGTTCTGGTGGGGTGTAAAGGAAAATTTCAATAAACTCTGGGACAACATCTACTCTCTAGTTGTGAACGAGCACCTTATGCACAACGTTCTATGGATGTGGAACCCTAATGTACCTACTGGTTATACAGACGCCACAACGGGAGTAACCGTGTTTGAATACAACGATCCGCGCACATTTCCCGGCGTAGACAAAGTTGACATTCTTGGTATGGATATCTATATAACCGCTGGTGCTGTCTCTTACAAACAACAGTACCACGATGACTTAAACGCATTAGCTGAAGGGAAAATCATTGCTATTGGCGAAAATGGGCAACTCCCTTCCCCAGAAGTGTTGGCGTGCCAAAAAGAGTGGTCTTGGTTTATGACCTGGCCAGACTATTGGACAAAAGAGGGGAACATGAAGGACACAAGAACAGCTACGTATTGGGACCCTAAGGTGTTTACAGCTAAAGAGGTAAGTATGTCAGAGTTTTCTGGGTATAAAGGCGATGAAATACATTATATAACAGAGGATGAAAATGTAGCCCCTACGCTAGGATTACCAGCGAAACCAAAAAGGGCCGGGCAAATAACTGTCCACAAGGATAATGTGTATGTCGCTATTCACAGTAATGACCAGACTGGATGGGTACAATTGTCAAAATCAGGTCTTCCTGTCATGTCGTCCCCAAGCGGGTTCCGCTTTAAGGGTTCAATAAGTGATGAGGGTATACTCACGTTCGACAAACTTACTATATTGAAAGATTCATTCAACAGAGCTGATAACACAACATCAGCGGGTTATTCGGACACTGGACAAAAATGGACTCCACTTGGAGGTTCTAAATGGGGCATTGCGGGTAATAAGCTCACCTCTATCAATAGGTACAACAACGACCTACTCATTGCTGATGTGGGAACAAGCGACTACAGATACGAGGTCACAGTTTCAAGTCAGTGGAACCTTCTTGACCCTTCAAAGATCGACACCCCGTGGAACACAACCTACGGGTCAGCAGTAGTATTTGTCAGAGCTTCCGCAGACGCTGCAAATTACTTCGCCGTCATCATACGCCACGGGAAGATAGCGCTGAGCAAAAAGGATAGCACTGCGACCAATTCTGTAACTGTTACTAGCTCTTTGATATCCACACAGGACTCACAACCTTTTCGTGTATCTATACTATGTAAGGGGCCTCAAATAGTTGTACACCTTGATGAGGTAGAGGTTCTGAGGTACACTTTAACACCTGAAGAGTTCAATAAATATTCGACTTACAACTATGTAGGTATGAGATATGATAAATCAGGAGCACCAACAATGTCCCCTACTTGGGACGACGTTGTGGTCGAGAAGAACGAGTAAAGAAAAGGAGCCTTCACAGGCTCCTTCTTTTTATGTAGTGTCATCATGCTGTTTCCTCTGATACATACTCCACGTATTCCCCAATTATTGATAACGCTTGTTCGTAACTGCCGCTCGCTGTCACTCGTTTCACAAGTTCAGAAACTTTGTCCGCTTGACCTTCCTTTTTCATAGCCACAGACGCTGCGCCGATAACTGCAAATATGTTTCCGTCTTGTTTGTCCGTTGAAATTTTTGGTTTCATTGTTGGCTTCTCCTTTTATTTGAATGAGCTTCTGTTACAATACAACGTTACTACCCTAGTATACTACTTTGCAGTACAACGGTCAAGAGGTTTCTCACAAGAAAGGCCAAGTCAGTCACTTGGCCTTATTTCTTTGTATTCTTCCATGACCGTATCAAACATTTTATCATATTCGTCATCGAACCCCAAGACGTCAACCAGCATTACAACTTCATGCCCCTCATGTTCCTTTTCCTTCCAATCGTCGAGAACTTGATGACAAAAGTCACGTGTGTAGCCCTCGCCGTTCATAAACGTTTTACACGTGTGACATACAGGATATAAGCTCATACTCATTTTGAGTCACCCTGGATAAGGCGGTTTATCGCAAGTTTGTTTTCGTTTGTTTCATAGAATACTCGCGTCCCACCAAGAAGGGTCGTTATGCATGAGTCTTTCTGTTGTCGTTCCAGCAACATAGCTCTGGCCCTCTCCATCATAGGCTTCTCAAATTCAGATATGATCTTTCCTATGGCTTCCTGTAAAGTCGCTTGGTCGCGTTGCATCCTATCCTTGGATTCTGGGCTATATGGAAATTCCTGAGGTTTTAGCTCAACGGTTGGTCGCTCCTCTTTTTTCATCTCAACGGGTTCTACATGCGCTATCCCTGCGAACTCTCCTTCGCCTTTAAGGACCTTCAGAAGGTCTTCATGGGACATGTGGAGCATCATAGCTGCAGTTGTTCTAGGCCGCGATGTACGGCAATACTTGACCTCTGTCTCCTCGTTCACCATTTCTATAAGCTTTTCGCGTATAGAAAACCTACTCATATGATGCTCTGTACTCAGCTTGTTAACGATGATTTTAATGTGTTCTTCCACCCAACCCAAGTCAAGGTACTCTTCTGTCATTTGTACAACATCTCCTTTGCGTCAGACACGACTCTGTACAAGTCGTCTTCCTTATTAATCCATAGGATTGCCATACCTTCGGCAAAGAACTTAGAGTGCCGCCATTCCTCTTTCAGAACCAAGGAAGAATGCACATCAAAGTCATCAAAGTACACTACCACAAAGGTCTCAACCTTAGGGGCTTTTATCAGATATCTCCTACAATACGCTCTCAATCTTTGTTCTGCAAACCATCCTCTCATACGTCTTAACATGTCGTCCCTCCTTCAGTCAAATATCGCTTCCAAAAGCTCCCCTATTGCTTTGAAAAGGTCACCAACAATCTTTGTTCCGGGTCTCCTACAAAACGCAAGGTACATGAACAGGAGAAGTATCAATACAGAAACGGCTACAACGATCCAGATCATGATAAAAACCTTCCAAAGAGGAAACTGAGTAAAGGTCCCGCAACAGACAACCACCAACGGGACTTCCAGAACCAACTTGCTGCCTTGGGATTCGACTCCTCAATTACATAGACTAACATGGATATGAGCCAATTAGATAACATGTAGAGAATGACTAGAAAGATCAAAAAGCAAGCCCCGTCCCAGAGGACATGAAAATAGTACATTTATTCCCCTCCCTGGAATAAATAAAAGGAGTGAACACGAAGTTCACTCCTTTGTATGTAGGAAGACTATTCAATGTCTTCCTCCCCTAAACCGTAACGGCAATAGGGTGATAGTGGGTTGATTCCTTATCAAACGGGTGCACCTGTATAAAATCAACGTTAGGGATATCTTCATTGATAGGCTCCAACATCAAGCATCCTTGGTACAAATCGACAGCCTTGAATTTGACAGTTGTTTGGATCGTTAATGTTTCTGAAAGCTCTAAAGGTTTTGTGAACCTCACTTTCTTACCAACAAATTCTTTAATGTCTCTAGTTTCCATTTAAATCTCTCCTTCGAGTTAAGTTCACTTACACAACTAAGTATAACCTATCTCCCTCCAATAATCAATGGGGTTTTCAGTATATAGATGAAATAAATTTCATGCTTGTATCGCACATGTTTCTCCTCTTTTAGATAAGGTTACTGAGCGCGGGTATAAACCTCTTAACGTAGGGGTATAAAGAAAAAGAAGCGGTTAGGTTACCGCTTCTTTTGAATAAGATATGCATGTGAACTTTGGATTTTCGTATCCTGAAAAGCTACTATGAGAGCTAATGGTGAATCCTCCGACCAGTATCAACTTCCCGACAAAGACTACACCATTGGTTGTTGGAATACGAAAATCCAAGGGTTCATTTGGTAAAAGCTCTTTACATTTGACCAACATGCGATTCGCGTCTATGCTCAAACGGTGTACGGGTTCCTCTTCACTTGGGGACGTCCCTAACCGATGTAGAACCTGTTGATAAGGCCAAATTTTAAACGGGATGACTTTTCCATTTTGGACTACAGCTTTGAATCCATTGAGCGTCATGTGTTTGAACTCAAATGCAACCCTGTCAAAATCGAATTTAGGTATCAAGGTTACCCCTCCTTGACGTCAATGGTTAGCTCTGCAATCTTCGCGTTCAACTCATTCCGGGCTTTATACAAGATATCGAGGCTGTTGAGTCTGGATGCTTGTATCCTGTCAAACTCTTTGATCAAGTCATCAGAGGCTTCCCCGGCGGATTCAAATCCCTCAGGGTCATGTTCGTCGATATGACAGTAAAGCTTGTTATTTAACAAGTTGTACAGTAATCCTGCGTCTTTGTCCAACTCCTGAATCCTCATTTCCAGCTGCGTTCTTGAGTATCGTTGTACAGGTATATCTTCAACTGGCTCCCCTGTAGTCTCCCCATTTAGGCAACGCATGATTCCAGCTTTCAACGTTTCGTCATTCGTTTCTTGTGCGTAAGCGTATAAAACAGCCCTTTGTACAGATGGAGTAACGTTGGGGTGAAGTACAAATATGTTGTCCAGTCCTTCGTTTTTCCCCATGGTTCAATCCCCTCCTTGCGTTTCGGGTTCTTTACAGTCTCCCTTTAACAAACAAGGAGGCACAGACAGCTTGACAATAGCTGGCAACGTTGGCATAGCGGAAGGGAGAGGGAGGTCAGACAGATCAACGCCAAGAGCGACCAAATCTGTGTACGCTTTCTTTCCATCCCGGGCCGCGTTGATGACACCATTAATCTCTCTGCACAACTTTCTAATTTTGTCCTTTTCGCTTTCAAGGCTCAAAGCGAAGTCAACACATTGTTGGTAAGCATGTGCCACTTTTTCACTTAAAGCCTCAAAAGCGTACATTTCAAGACTCCCCGATGGTTCAAAAAGTCTGGACTTTGCTTTGGTCAACATATGCATCTTCAAGTCACTTTGGAATGTAACAAGATCGTTATTAACCTTGGAGACCGTGTTTGTGATATACCGTGGGAAATTATTGACACTTACATAGATGATCTTGTTAAGAGCGTCTACAAGTTTTCCAGCCAAATTGTCAATTTCTTGCCCATTTATACTTTTTAGATACTCATCCAACGCGGGTCCTAAGACAGATTCAATCTCTCTGTTTCTTTTGTCATTTATTTCCTGGATTCTCGCCTCTTTCTGTTTTTCAAAGAAGTCTCGCAGGTTAGCTTTCTTCACTCTCTTCCAATCTTCCACATATACCCCTCCTTATTTTGGTGAACTGTTATGTACTTGAAGCGCAAGTAACTGCGCTTTCAATAGGGTAATACTACCGTGCGCACGGTTTGTTGATGGGCCCTCCCGGACTCGAACCGGGATTGTCCCAGTTATGAGCTGGGCGCCTTAACCGATTAGACGAAAGGCCCTTGTTGCAGAGGACTGGAGTTGAACCAGCCTACCGTTCAGCCGTTGAGGGGTGATATCAACTCCCCTAACTTGCGTCACAGACCAACCTGTTTGGACACTGCATGAGATTGTGACTTACCTGTCAAAACCTTGTTCCTTGCGGATTACATCTGTACAGGAACCGTGGAGATATGTGTACTCTGAACTGGCAGCTGCGGCTCTTATATACTCGCAACCTGTTTTTAAGTCTTTAACGACAATACGGTAATCGCCTTCCTCCACTATTTCGATCCTTTTTGGAGCCTCCGCATTCCCCACATTCCCACAAGCCGATACAATAACCAATGCTGCGACGCAAGTCACCATCTTCTTTATCATAATTACATTCCTTTCTGTTTGGGGTTTGCGGCTTAATTTGACCAGGTAAGCCGCCAGACTGGAGAAGGATGAGTTTGCTTACCACAGCGGCCCATCCGAACTGTAATAAATAAACCCCCGTATGTTATATTCTCTCCTTATGTGGTTTTTACACATAGAAAAAGGAGTCTCATAGAGACTCCTTTAGTTATTAGTCAGCCATTTCATCAAGATTCTGTTCAATCTCTTCGGCGGTTGTAAGCGGTTCCTCAAAGACCCTATGCTGCGAACCTCCAAAACTTCGCCAGGATGTCTGGTGTTCAACGTATATTTCCTTTCTATTCATGAAAACCCTTATTGTTGACCCGTCCTCGTTACCGTGATCTTTCCGTAAGACAGGTAAATTATAACTGGCAAGTTCAGAGTAACCATCGCTGAACCTTGGGCGCATCGTAGAGAGATAAAAACCTAAATCTTTGAAATGTCCATCAACGTCTCTGGAAAACACATATGCTTCATCTGGGGTCAAACCCATCTTTTCTCTCCAACCCATAGTAAAATTCCTCGTTTCTGTTAGATTATATGGAACGTTTCAACAATCTTGGTCAGTACGGCCCGTTCAATTTCTGGCGGTATTACAATGTCCTCCCGGCCCAGACTACCATACAGGGGGTCAAACGATTTTTCCCGGATAGTGTTAAACTTGTGGCGGTTCGTTAACCTCTTCTGGAAGAGATATGTGACAAGTTGTACTTTACAGAAGTCTCTCCCAAGGGTGTCTGGTGACCCGTTACTCCCAACTATTTTAAACATCCAAACATCTCGTTCAAGTTCGCTAAGTAGGCCCATATCTGCCTTGGCATATCGTTCAATTACAAACAATGTTCTGTCCCCTCTCGTACATTATGTGGTTTTATAACTCCTTTGTGACCCGAAGACCATCCAGAACCTGGTCACGGACCTCCCGCTCAATAGAAATGGGGAGCGGGACAACGTCAACTTTCATACCTCCCCGGGATGACTTGAGACGTTCGTATCTATCCCATATGTTCGCTTTGAACTTATGCCTCTTTGACTCACGTTTCTGAAGCTCATACTGGTCAAGGATGACAACAACGTCGTCATTTTTCAACAGAACATAGAATTTCCAAACTTGTTTTTCCAACTCGTTATCACTTAGGCGTTCCACGGTTAACATCTATTGGCCCCCTTTTACAAACTTATGTGTTATCCCGGGAATAAAACGGCGTACCTTCCCATAATGCACAGAGCCATCAGAGTAGAGAAGTTCAATACTACCGTCGCCATTGAAGTCAGGGTTGTCGTCCACGAATTTGACAACGCACAACTTTCCACGCTTATTGTCTTCAGTTATACAACGCCAAAAGCTTCCTTTTGTGACTTTCATGTTAATCGACATCCCCGAATCGTTTTTCAATGTCCATCATGGCATCCCCTAGAATTTGAAGGGCCGTTTCAAACTCATCGTCAGGGATATTACTTTTGGCCATACTGCTAAACTGGCCATCAAGAATCTTTCTTTTGATGGTTGCTAGCTTCTTGCGGTTGTTTGCTTTCACTCGTTCTACCCCCTTACAATCTGTCTGTTTGATAGACGCCAGAACAGTCTTCTCTCACATCTTCGTCAACGGTTATGACTATCGTATCGGTTTGACGGAATTTGTGGCTAGGGCCGTATAAGTCCGTCATAGGACATTCCATTTCATCCCACTTCTCTTTACGTGCGTCGTACACATCCACTTTGACGTTCCCCTCTTCAATCGCCCAAAGGATGATCTCATCCCCAACTCGAAGTTGGCCAGGGATGATTTCCTCTGTTTTGACAACAAGGTAAGACTGAGCAAGCTTTAGTGCAGAACTTGGAATGGACATTGTTACCCCTCCTCACTGTATGATAACCTTTTCACCACGTCCTCAGTTCCTCCTGTATGCACAAGTTCTCTATTTCCTTTTCCAGGAGTTGTAAGGCGCGTTCTGTAACTACATATGGATCAACATTACCTGCCTTGGTTAACTTCTTCAGTTCCTTGTCCCAACCCTTTCCTTGAGAAACTTCGGCTACAAAAGAACCCCAGCCTTCACATGGCATCCACTGTAAAGTTATGTCTTTACTCTCGTCATAACTGTCACCAACGTTATTCAAAGCCCTTCTAGCCCAGCGATGGATAATGGATTTCATACGTTCTGCCATATTCAGTTCCCCTTCTCATGAGTCAGGATTATGTGTTTTAAGAACTACCTTCCACGTCCGTTGTGTAAGAAAGTTCATATTTGTATACCATTACACATCTCCTTTAGGCTCAGTATAGTAACTTGTTCCAGTACAATGTTTCTTCTTACGTCGTCTATCATACTACCTTTCAATACAACAGTCAAGAGGTTTTATGAAAGATTTTACTGAGAAGAAAAAGGACCTTTACAGGCCCTTTCCAGTCATCTCTCGTATTAACTTCAGTTTAACCCAGTCGTTCAGGTCAATTGTGGTCGATTCATTGCCGGATAACAACCATGTAAGTATTTGTGATACAGAGTGTTCTGGTATATCAACTTCATCTTCAAGTCTTACGTTGTGTGTTGTTAGAATGTAGTAAGATCCAATAACCCTGTTGTTCCCCTCGTACATAGCGTAGCAATAGGGAGCTTCCTTTCTGTCAATGACGATGTCCATGTACTCAAACCAGTCAGCATAAGCCTTCTCCCAAATGACAGTAGCTTCAACTACAGATACCGTCATCCTTGGATAGCTTCCAGTACGGACATTGCGTTAATACAGTTTGCTCGTATTCCCTCCAGGGAAGGATTCGAGGATAACATGTTGACCCTCACGATCTGACCGCCTTTTGGGATATATTCCTTTGCTCTCACCCCAGCTTGAGTACGTGTGGGAGCTGCGATGTAAAACGACTTTGTAGTGAATGTGTTTGGCAAGCTGTGAGTAACCCGGAAAATACAGTTGTTCATATGTAACCTCTCCTTTAGACTTTGGTATGCTTGTTTACGCATTGATCATACTATGAACCTCTCCAACAGTCAAGTGTTTTTGGACATGTTTCCTGTTATAGTTTTTACCTATAACCCTATGTTTGTACATAGTCTAAAGCTATAGCAGAACTGCGTGAGCAGTTCTTCCACCCGAAGGGTGGAGTACCCACATACGTGACCTCTTGTCCCATAAAATGAGAAAAAGAGGGCTTGCGCCCTCATCAAATGACAATTACCTGAAACCCCTGAAATATAATGTTGCATTTTTTGTTACCCCTTTTAGAATCGGCTTATATCAAAAACCTATAAGAACAGACTTGTTATAGGCAAAAACTATAGCAACACGGTCAACTAAGCTAACCGCTTATTTCATCAAGTATGTCAATGAGTCTTCTACATTGGTCCTTATTAAACATACCAATATGAGCCTTCTCTTTTGGTAGTTTCATCTTCAAAGCTAACCACTTGTAGGCGCGACTCCGTTTTACATTCCCGATCTTCCACACAGGATCGAATAATTGGTGGCACTCCCTGCGTAAGCTCCTCAATTCTGCATCTGCAAGCGTACCTAAGGGGATAGAGCTGTTTCTATGAGTACCAACATAGGAATCGCAAGAGGTACATCTGTATACGTTGTTCCCATAGTCGACTCCATAGAACTCACGAGAAGAAACCATTTCCACTTCTGAACCGCAGTTGTCACACTTACTGATGGGTGCTAATTCTACAACTCTCATTTGTACCTCCTTATACGAAAAGAGAGCTTATAGCCCTCTCCTATTGTTGATTATTGACTTATAGTTTTTTCCTATCGCATGATATCTTCCGTCTCGCCATGAGACAACTTGCCTTCCCATTCAATGGGTATGTTCAGGAAAGCCCAAGAATCACCCTCTGGGTTATCAATGATAAACAGAAACTGGTTGTTAATCTCCAGGACGTAATCAGCGTCTGAAGGTGCCCTCCCTGTGAATAGGCTGGTTGAGGACCAAGAATACTTCTCCACATCTATATCATGTTCAACAAGGTAAGATACTACACAGTGTTCAAGAGTCCTCGCGGGAAAGCCCCTTTCGCCTTCGATGATCTTGTTCAGTGTAGTTATAGGCGGTTCCTCGTAGACAGACACGCAGCCTTCCACCAGAGGGATTAGCCGTTCAATTTCCTTCTTCAGATACTCTGCCGCTGGAAGCGATTTCACATCAACCATTACTTTATACACAATTATTCCCCCTTATTTCTACCAAGAACGCAAACTTGTAGACCGTCTGAAAGCCTGAATATGCGTTCTTTGTCTTGGTTTACGTAGATGTCCAATATACGTTGTTTTATTTCCTCGCTGTCCCCGTACTCCTGGAACCCGTTGAGGTCGTTAGAGCAAAGTATTGTATATTCCCCAAGCTCTTCTGTTTCCCCTGTGGATACAATCCATTCAAGCTCGCTGTTAAGAATTTTGTCGATACCATTTGACCTGGCGTTTTCATGGAACACAGACACGTAGACAATAGTATCCCCATAGCACAAATTCTCCAAAAGCTCTTTCGTGTGATTATCGTTTACTTCAGCCAAAAAGCCCTTAATGGCCTCCCTCTGATCTGTTTCTGGATGTCCCTGAACAAAGTTCTCCCAACGAGCTAACAGGGACCTAGTTCTATCTGCGAAGTACGCAAACAACTCGGTATTGTCAACATCTGGCGGGTTAGATGGAAGATAGAACGTTCTCCAACCCTGACTCAACTTGAAACCAACGACCCTAGTGATCTGTTCTATTCCTCCTTTTGTCATACCTCCAGGGAAGTCCAAGGAAATTGCTTCATCGTTCCATATGGCTTCTACTATTCGATTTTTCACATCAGCGTAGCTTCTTGTTCCCAACATCTTCTCAAGTTCCTTAACGATGGATGGGCTGACAATGTATGAAAGCTGTACTCCACGTTCGCTCATATGTGTTCCTCCTTTAGACTTCGTAACCGTTAATCAGAATCTTAGCAAACAAAAGAGGGGAGATATCGTTCAACACTTCCATTTGTTGGATGTAATGACTTCTGACTCTGATCCCGTTCCCCGAAAAGCTTTTGCAGTGACTGACTAGATCGAATTGTTTTGACCAGTTATCCTTTGAGAGTCTGTCAAGCGCAGCGGCTACATCTCCACTGACTTTAACCTTCCTTGGTTTCCCCTCTTCTAACTCCATAAGGTCCTTGATGACATATTTAAGAGTTTTGTTTTCCACATGGATCATTTGTCTTCCAGACAAGGACCTAACATTCTCAATCTCTGCGAGGTTTTCATCAATCTTTGCTTTGTACTTACCAATCAAATCTGCAATGTTACTCATGTTAGTCCTCCCATCTCGGTAACGTCGGGAGGCTCATTTCTTCCAGGGCTTGGTTGAACGTAGTTGACTCGCCTTCATACACCCAGAGGTCCGCGATGTCCTTTGGGTCTGTCCCCGCGTTTAAGCTTCTTACAAGAAGAGTGAGCAGCGTTTCCAACTTATCCAAATTGTCCATATGTCCATTCCTCTCTCAGATTCTTCAGATAAACGGTCCCCATAGTTCCTTCATGTATTCCCATCTTGTTTGTAGGAACGCTTTTACTTTGTCTTCATCTCCTTTGTTCACTTTGGTTGTACAATATTGATAATCGCCAACCCGTTGCATTATCCAGAATGTTTGTAACTCATCTTCGCCTTGTTCAGTTATCACCCAGTCCCATCTGAAGAGAAGACAATAGTCAAGGTCAGCATCGTCCCATTCTTCTAAAAACTCTTGAAGTGAAGCGTACTTATGTCCTCCTTCGTCTGCCGGGGTGCGATAATTGCTCAAGTTACAGTAATAAGGATGTTTAACTTCCCACAGATGTTTTGTCATATTGTCCATACGTTTATTTCCCTTTCAGGTATTCAAATTCAGGACCTTCAGGCCATTCGTAAGACACTATGTCTCTCAATGGGACAACTGTACTAACTTCTCCCATATCGTACTCCACGGCAACAATGATTTGTTCAGGTTTGTTGGGATTAACTTCAAATATCCAACCTTGTGTTAGGTTGCCGTTCTCATCCTTAAACTCAACATCCATACCAGAAGACAGGTCGCTCAACAGTATGCCGCTATTTACATTGTCCGCATTGATATTGCCCATAGGCTTGTAACAGCCATCCAGGTAGATATCGCCTGTGTCCTTTTTAACAACGACTACAGATTCACGCCCAAAGAAAGTAGCTTTGAAGTACGCAAATACCTCAAGGTTCCCTGCATCACGATACTCAGCCTCTTCAACGTTCTTAAACCCCTGGGCCTCCATAACAGCTTTGAGTCTCTCAAACATATTCAACCTCTCCTTTAGACTTGGTATATTTCTCGTTACAGTACGTTGTTTCTTCCTTACATTTTGTATTATACTACGTCTCAGTCCAACAGTCAAGAGCTTTTATGAAAATAAAAAGATGAGCACATAGGCTCATCCATGTAATCAATGTTCAATAACGGTTTGTGAAGGTCAACTTTGCTGCCCCTGTCCCAGTCTGGTCATATATCTTACCATCTGGGTACGAGTAATCAATGTGCGCCATAACAGTAGCCTGTTGTACTTGAGAGTTCCCATTGAACAACAGAATCTTCTTCAGGTTCTTAGGGAAACCGTTCATTTCATCTATTAACACATTCTTGGCCCGTATAATCTCGACAAAGTAATCACACACGCTATCGCCCGCACTGCTCTTATTAGGGATAGCCAACACGTTGTCACGGAAAGTTACGCCTCTACACTCTGCCGTTGCCCCAAGCTCTACAAAGCTAGGCACAGGCCCCATACCAGTATTCAACCCTTCAAACCAGCATCCAGCGAAACGGGCTGAATTACAGTAGTCAAGAGATATCGGGGAATGATCCTTACTCCCATCCTTGACAAACTGACAATCATTGAATCTCGCTCCATTAGAGCCATACAGAGACACTGCTACATCGTTACCGATAGTATACAGACCATCTATGACCAGCTGGTCACTTCCGTAGTCAAACACTAGCCCCTTGGAATTGTAGAATAGGTTGAGGTTTGTGAAGCGATTAATATCACTCTGTGTCCCCCATACCGCTGTGTCAAAGCGCTCAACCTGCACATTTGTCAACACTATTCCACCGCCACGCCAGTCTTTAATAGCATAGGAGTTAGCCCCGTATTTGTCCCGGGAGATCGAAGCTGAGTAAGGATTGTACAAGGTCCCTGTTTCTCCAGACTTGTTGATCAAAGTGATGCTATCAAGCTTGAAGCCCTGTTGTCCACCGAAGTACGATGTGCCTTGGTCCCCAAGTTGAAACAACGGCCCGTTCCCATAGTGCTCAATGATCGTCGCATTGTCTTCTACTCTGCCATAGTTGTTCCCAACGAACTTGATACCTCTGCGGTTAATCTGTATCGAACCGCCCACCTTAAACCTTCCTGCCGGGAGAGAAAAGACTGTCTCCTCACTTCTGTCTATAATGTCCTGTATGATAATCGTGTTGTCGAATACGCCGCCGCTTTTACATCCTGCCGTAATTAGGTCAAGCATTAACTTCACCATCCTCTGTAGGTAGTAGGGTTCACCCCAGAGTAAATAAAGGGAGAGGAACATAATCCTCTCCTAAATGAAAAAGGACCCTGTATGGGTCCTTTATGTTATTCTCTACCTAACACCTTGCGGGCACGTGCACCTTTGTCATATTTAATTGGTTCGTGCATGGCGTGCGTAGACCCCATTGAGAGCGAAGCCTGTAACGATAATGAATATGTTTTCTCGTCCGCATAATACTCAAGTTCTTTTTGTAACGCGGCTATTAACTGGTCCTTCTCCTCAAGTTCTTTCATAGCTTTACGCGCATACCGGGCTAAGATTACCCCGTCTGCTTCCGTGCGCTCACGCGGGTATGGTTCTAGCCAATATGCCGCAGCAAGCCGCACACGTTCGTGGGCAATCTCACGAGCATTATCATTGTTCAAGCGTCCTTCATTTGTCATCGTTGTCCTCCTTTTGATTGACTAGTGTGACATAGGCAGCTTCTGCCCTTTGGCGTGGGCTAGCGTTAAGCAAAAATGCTATATTAATTTCATCCCATGCAGAATCTTTAACTCGTTTAAATTCGTAACATGTCTCATACAAGTTATTCACATAGGCTACTCTATCCACCTCTATAGCCTTTGCCTGAACTCTCATAGAGTCATCAAGATCGGTACAGTATTCTGGCGCGTTATCCCATATATCCTCGTCAGCATATTGATATCCCGTTAATTCCACAATTCTCTTGCCTAGACAGAGATAATAATATCCGTTTAAGTGTTCAATATGGAACCCCAACAACTCGGATATCGCCCGATTAAGCTTCTTGTCTGTCATGTCGGTCACTATCATACCCATTACTCCTCGACATTCTTCAACACAACGAACTCAATATACTTTGTGGGTACGTTGATCAGCTTCCCGCCTACCGAAACAACCCAACCACCTGCCAACTTTTGTTCCACGTCAACGATCTTACCCACTATTTTCTCCAGTTTCTTTCGGTAATCAGCTTTACCTCCAGGAGCGTGGGGGTTCTCAGATACAGACTCATGCAACTCCAGAGCATTATCTTTGACCTTGACAGATACAACTTTTGTTTTGTAAGCCGCGAGTGTTGCCTGTTTTCCCAACATACGCGATAAACCCTTGATGTTATCCTTCAGACCCCGCGCAAGCTCCTTTTCGCTGACTTGATCAACAACCACAGTTTTAGACATCTGTGCTAGGATGTTCACTTTCTCGTGGAGCGAATCTACAGATGCTGCCAGTTGGGAAAGGATGTCAACAATAGCCTCATCCTTGTCCTGTTGTTTAGAATCGTTGTCACCAAGCATAACTACACCATTCTGACTCATGTGTAGTAAAAGTTGTTCCACGATAAGCGTGTATTCTGATGGAAAGTCAACGATTGAATACGTTGATTTGGTAGCTGGTTGAGAGCTTGGTTGTTCCACCGTAGCAGGGTCGAAAGGGAAGTTAGCCTCATACAGCTCAACAGAGACAAACCCGCCTTTATCTGAAATGACCTTTACTACTGACCATTTGTTACTTTTTGGAAATTGAACGCGGGTTGCAGAACTGTGCGAACCTGTTTCAGGGTCTTTCCCGAAGTCTATGTCCATATGGTCCAGGATACGAACAAAATCATACACCTCTTCAACAGTGAATTGGTACGGCAAGCAGTGGAATGCGTTCATATCGTTTTCTTTAGTCATATCAGTTATCCTCCCAAAATGTACCGTATTTGATAGTCAAACAAGCTTGAACATCCGTTAGTGTCTTTGCTTTATGGTCGTGTAGATACCACTTCTTAGGCAAGTCATCTTCAAGATCGCCGTGATCAGTAATTAACTTCTTCAGCAGCTTGACAGTATCGTTGGTTAAATTGATTTCTTGACTCAAGACCAAATAACCGCAACTGTCATCCTGGTGAATGTAATTGTAACCCTCTTCCTTCAGAGCCATCCCCATTTCAAGATAGTCCGAAGGCTCCAACTCATTATAAATCAAAGTCGCTTTGATCTGTCTATTCTCGTTGAGCATCCCTTGTACATAGTTGTACACTCTCACCTTTTCGATCTCGCCATCATGGATATCTGTAACATTTTTCACTATTGAATCATGTTTAGCTGCCTGAAGGCGTTGGAACTGGAACTGCGTTATTTGTAGCAACCATGGAGAGTCAGAAACAAGTGTCTCCCGTCCTACGCTCATAGTGTACGAATAACCAGCCTCCTGTAGTGCAGAGACGTTCCCCTGGTTATAAAGTTCCGCTGGGACCTGGATGACGGTAATGGCGTCGACTCCCCTGTTGTCTGTGTCAAGGACAATCAACTTCGGGAATTTACGCAGGATTTCAAGTGATTTCTCATTCATAAACATTCTCCTACTCTTCTATTGGTCTCAATGGGTCATCTGTTCTCCAGTGGACAATAACTTGGTCCCTCATTTTAGGGTCTTGAACAACATATCTGGTGCCTGTTTCAGGCACGTCATAGTAGAACGCTGAAGCGTAACGTGTAACAGACCTACCATCCTGCTGTACATATGTTACTCGCCAATTGTTCATGGGTCCGTTAAACACAGAGAACTTCGTTGATTTAAAAGACTCGTTCCAACCCTGATCAGCTTCAGCCCTCTTTGTATCAATAGTGACCATAACTATCCCAGCTGCAATAACAGAAGACATAACAATACCAGTGAGTGCAGCTATCATTCCATACGGTGGCCGTTTCTTTGGTTTGACTGTCTTCTCCTCTTCCATATGTAACCTCCCCTTTAGACTTTGGTATATTGCTCGTTACAGTACAATGTTGCTCTCTTACATTTTGTATCATACTACGTTTCAAACCAACAGTCAAGTGTTTTCTCACTGTTGATGGAAAAGAAAAACCGGGGTGTCATCCCCGGCTTCTATTCCAACTCACTTTCATACCTTTATTCCTGGCAGTCTTTTCCAACAAAGAAAGCTCCTGTTGACTCTCTGGGATGAATACCTTACTCCAACCCTTGTTTGTGTAGTCTTGTACCATCAGAAGAACCCCAAGACCAGAGTTATGTAACGGGACCTCAACAACTTTCTTTTCCAGCAACAGGTTTATCATAAGCTTGTCGAGGACCTCTGCCTTTGACACTTTCATTCGTTTCAATTTCGCATATGCTTCGGGACAGATCATATAACCTTTCACTGGGCAACTCACTCCTCATATTCAGTAGCTTATATAAGCTCCATGATACCCTCCTCGTAAGAAGGGTACTAGCAACCTACTCACCCACGTAGGTAATGAACGGTAACGCTGTTACTTATCTCCCCTCGGTAGTGCTCCCACCCGTTATCCCACTTACCTACGAACTCCGTCCACGCGCCTGGATCTGCGTCAGGCTTTATCTGAACCGCCTCAACAGTCCCGCGTAACCAGCTCATAGAGGCATCCCGGGGCATACCTTCCACACACACGACTTCATCATTGGACATAAGAAACATATACTGGACGTCTGGGTCATTGTTAGCCTCTAAGTGCTCACTGAATGCCTTACGAACCTCACTAAAGTTGTCTTGGCGGTTAGCCAGATAGATATTCATACATACTCGCTCCTTATATGTAATAGTGTAGGCTATTCGCTACATTTTTAGTATACTACGGTTCAACACAACAGTCAAGTACAATTATGAAAAAGGGAGGTAATTTTTGCACCTTGCAGAGTATGAAAAAAGACCAGGTCATTTACCCAGTCTCATAGTTAACAGTGATTTAGCGTTAGTTATATGTTTCTCTGCCTCTAATAGGAAGGTCAGTGTTCGTTCTGCTCTGTCATTTAACATAGCCCTATCTGCCAGCTTTAGTTCCAACATTGCATCCTCTATCGCGTCCGCTACAATATCCACTTCCCCACTCACTGGTTCACACGTCCCTCCTATGTTTAATGCGCTTATGGATGACTCTGAAAGATGAATCAATAAACTCAAGGCCAACATACATAGCGTACACAAAAGTCAACATACCCAACATGTTTATGAACTGATGACTCATCTTGCTCCCCCCTCTTTGAGGGTTTCTTCGTATGCCTCTCCTAAGCCAATACCAGCATAATAGTCTCTGGTGGCCTGTTCCATACGGGCAATAACAGCATCATGTTGCTCCTCTGGTACAAACTCCAATAGGATAACCATAACAGCGTTCTCACGTGCTGCCTCACGTAACCTGATTTCCTCAAGGCCGTATGTGGTAAACCCTTGGTGACTGCCTCCAGTGATCTTATTCTTCATCTCGATGGCTTTGATGGCTATTTCAGGCTTAATATACTCCATTACATTCAATGCATTCATGCCCTTTTGGATCACCATGTCCAACAGTTCCATATCGGACTTCACACGATCCACAGTTGCATTGGCTTTCCTGCGATCCTCGTTGGTCGGGTTGTACTTCTCTATATTGGAGGGGTCATCCTTCTCCTTATAGTTCTCACCCTTACGCTTGTCACGCATTAGCTCCTCGGCCTGGACATCCTTTATTATACTCTCTTTTCTCTTTTTAGCATAGGCATATATGGTCGGCACACTCACCACAAAGCCATTCTCATTACACCATTTAGCACATGCATTCGGGCTAACCCCGTCATCCAACATTTTATCCAGAAAGGGTCTTTTCTTCCATTTAAGCAGTTCCGGCAACTTGCTTTTCGTTGAAGGCTTCTTAGCCATCTTCTCATCTCCAATCCATTTATTAGCTTATGTACCCATAATATCCCCATTTCTTTAAGATATGTTTTAAAGATTCTTTAAAGTTCTTTAACATAGGATAGTATACAATATCAGTTGGACTCAATGGAAAATTTAGGAGAATTATGTGCATAAACAAATAAGAACCCAAGAGACGCTGTCAGCTTAACACAACAGTATCTTGGGTTCCCTTTTTGTCCTCTATTTAAGCAAATATGCCCATATGTTGTAGTTTCTTTAAGTTTAAAGCTTTAAGCCTACTTTAAACCGTTCATTCACATACAACACAAGCATAACACATAAAGCAACACCACAAATCAAACACCGTAAGCTTTAAAGGTTTACAGAACAGGTTTAGGGGGTGTATTCCTTTTAGCATAGTACCTAACTCCGTGAGCATTCATAATATGAGCTTCACTCGACTCCCAAAGTGGATACCCGTCATCATCTTTACCGTCTACAGTCCAACCGTCCCAAATCGTATCATCATAATAGAACAAGACATTCCCCTCTGGAGGGCTTTGTGGATCAATCTTTATCCACTCAATCATCGCTCTAACATACCTCCATACCCAATTACAATCGTGAAGTACATAGCAGCAAAAAGGGTCATTCCAGCAATAGTAGCCACAGAACTTATCCAGAACCATTTCTGATTACCTTTACGATGAAAAAAGAATTGGCCCAAGGCTCCAGCTATCTGTATTGCGATGCCTGTAAAACATAATACAATGAAAAGGATAATCATGCTAATTCTCCTCTACTCTTTCATATGTCTTCTCAAATATGTCTGGTTTACAAGGGTACAGTTCCCCGGCTACTCCTCTAATGATATAGTCGCCTACTTCAGCGGCCATTGAGCCTTCGAGTGTACCAATGAACAGTCTACCACCATCTGAATACTGCCAACCTCCCATAAAGGTGGTTACTTGGTCCAGATTGTATCCTGTCCATCGGATCGCTTCAATAACAATAGGTTTCTTCCGATACTTTGCTGCTGTTTCGTTCATGTCTACCCCCTTTACTCCTCAAACAGTTTTAGCTCATGGAATAATCCTGTCTTCTCAATCGCTTCTTTACAATCGTCCACAGCTTCAACATAACAGTCTGGTTCGTTCGGATACTCAATCATCAGCGTACCATTTAAGAACAATCCAATCTTACTCATTGTACCACTCCTTTCCTGGCTCAATAGATTACACGTACTGCGTCAGGGTCATCCCCAAAGAAGTCTTCTGGTTCTCTTCCTTCCATCCTGGCTTTATATAGTGAGTCTAACACTCGTTGGATGTACTGATCCGACATAGTGTACAATACTGGTTTCTGTCCAGATGCTAGGATTTCCTTTACCTTTTTCAACCCGGCCCCCTCTCCGTCTATGTGGAAGTAAGTTCCTGGTTGAAGATCATTAATGTGTACTGTTTTCGTTGATTCTTCTTTCTGGGCGTGTTCACTTTCTTGCGGCGGCATAGTACATCCCGGTTTACCGCAGAACGGTGTTCTTATAAGCGGATTACATAGACACATATTCCCATCTCCTTGTTCACTGTATTAAAGGTCTGACGTGAAGACTATGAACGGTCCTCCTACCCAACGCTGGTCAATGATATCTCCAACTGATATCATCCCATTCATGCTATCATCTTCATAAACCATATAATCGTCGCTGACAATTTCCAATTCGTCGTCTGAATACAGGTCTTCATCTTCTAGGCCTGTCAGCTCTTTGTACCAGTTTTTGGCTTCCTCCAATGAATATGCGGCGACAGCAGTGCTTTCACATAGCTGATACGCGTAGACATCTGCGAGGCCCTTTGTTTCCGCTATCTTCAGTTCTTCCATGGTTAGCCTCCCATAACGTATAATATGACCCACAAGGGTAGCATTGAACCAAATACAATGGGTATGACTAGCGATACCCAATATGGACATTCATCAATCAATATTTCATCGAGACCAGTTGCAGCCAACAAACCTCCCATAAGCAGAATCCCGACAAACCATAGAAATATCAGGAACAACACCAAAAACACTATTCCAACGATGAACATTGTTAATTACCTCCTATGATGATGGATACAACCATTAGTGTTAATCCTATGATGCTGAAGAAAGCTGTGATCCAAAATGTCAACCATCCAAAGCTCTTTGAGGTTGATTTGAAGTTTACGTATAAGCTTATTGAAATGATGATTAAACCCACAACCCATATCAATAGTTTGTCTTGTAGCATGATTATTGCCCCCTAGCGTAATAACATAAATATACCAAGCAAGATTGTTAGGATGATGATTATCGAGGTGTTACGCCCGACCTTCACACCCATCGTACATCCCACTTCTAGCCCAGCCATACCAATAACGATCAATAATACTCCGATGGTCTCCCTCAAGCTCCAACAACCCCCTAACTGTATACTGGGATCACGAATGTAGTACCTGTTGTTGAAAGATACATACGATAGACGTGACCATTAATGTCGTATACAGAACATAGGTAATCATCTGATTCAGAGGATTTATGACGGATGGGGAGCTTGCCACAACCTTCAACACTTACATCTTTCTTCATCCACCATCTTGCGTTGAAACTATCCTGTCGAGACAAATATGGCATTGTTTGTACCCCCTCAATCCTCCGTGTACCATTCGTCGTCGTCTCTTAACTCTCTAAGAGACTCATGGAAAGCTTCTCCGCCACATTCAGGACATTCTTCCCACGTTACAAAAGAATTGTCCACCCATTTATTGTCGCAGTGATCGCATACCCAAGGTAGAACCTTCGTCATGCCTCTTGCCTCCTTATCTGTTCATAAGTCTGAGCATAAGTAGCGTGACAACTAAAGATACACATACTGATACGCATATAGACACCATGATTTCGAACATTGTCATGCCCTCCTTATATGTTCGGGTTTAAATGAAGCTTTAACAATAGAAACGCCCCAAGGTGCCAACGCGTTATACGTCACCAATACTCTCTTACCCGACTTTGAAACGCATACGAAACGAGCTTCAGACAGCTTACGTTGCGTATGGACTACGGAACAGCCCGGTGTCAATGACTCAATCATGCTGTCAACCCCCTAAAGGACGTAACTATTGTTACGCCCATATTGTAATTAATTTTCTTCAACTAGATACCAATCTGACTTGATGGATATGGCTTTATCATGCGTGTACAAAGCGTATCGTTGAAAGACTTTACCATCAACAAGGTTTGCTCCATCGTAGCCCATAAACAACATTGCTTTACCCTGTTCATGCATGAACTTCGAGATAACATTAACAGCTTCCAGAAGCTTCATAGATTCTTCTGGCTTCTTATTGTTCTTCTTTTTCTGGCGTTTGTTCATGGCATTCTCCTTGTTCAATAATTACATTAACCAAGGAGGCTTTGTTCAATTTTCTGTTCAACCTCTCCAGACCGTTCTGTAGAGCATCGCCCACAATTAAAGTCAAGCGTTCATCTGAGATGCTGTCAGCCCCAGTGACGTGTATTGTAGTCCCGAAAACACCCTCATTAGTTCTTTCAAAATGGTGGACAGCGTCAGTCCAGGCTGGACCTTTGTCCTTCGTTAATCTTTCTACAGCCTCCACCCACGATTCCCCATTTTGGTGAGGGATGACAGCAATACTGAAAACTCTAACCATTTTGTTCAGCCTCCAATATTTGTAATCGTTTTCCATTGATCTTGTGTCTCAGTTCTCGTGAAGTTTTCGCATACCCGGGGATATTCTCAATACGACTGAGGGCATGTTCGATTAGCCACTGTTCATCAGGAGAAAGAGAGGAAGCGCTGGCAGGAGCATAAATGCCTGTCTTCTTAATTGGGTCCCCAAGATGTTCAAGTTCAACAGCTGCGTAGTCAGAATTGCCAGACTCTCCAAGAGTCTTGAGCTCAATAGCTGCATACTTGGGATCATTAGGGTCAACTTGCGGCGACAATTTTGCGTACATTAAAGCGTCGCGGTTATGTTCAGAAAGATTAGGGTGTCTCATGTCAATCATTGTTAAAGTGTGAAGAATTTTAGCTTTTGTTCCCATTAGTCCAACTCTTAGTTCAGCGGAAAGTAGGGGCTGATTGAAGAAGTCTTCAACTTCCTTTAAAAATTCAACCAACTCTTTTCGACGGGTCTTCGCCATACTTGGTCCAGCATTATATGCGTCAATACCACCAATAAATTCCATCGTTTATCTAACCTCCAATTTAAAGTAAGCTACAACTGTCACAATACCATCTTCGCCCTCAGGTTGAAGGTCAAAGGCTAGGGGGGTTCGCCAGTATAGTCAATGACACCTTGTCCAGGTCAATGTCAAACGTTATATCGTCTTCGACATCAAGTTGACATACAGAATACTCTGGTGCCTTTTCTCCATCAGTAAAGCTAGCAAGATGGCTTTCATCTGGAGACAAAGTGAGCGTTAACTTGTTTCCAAAAACCTCGTCCCCGTTGATTGTGAATGGGAAAGGGGTATGTTCGTCATATTTAAACTCTTCAAGCCTCTGGTACAGTAGATATTTGAGCGTGGCGTCAAGGTTTCCGTAGAACGTTGAAGATATCTCCTGAAGAAAGTCTTTACGTGTACATGATGGCATCCAAATTGGATACCTGAACGTTCTACCGTACCCCTGCATACCTTCCATCGAAAAGCCTTTTTCTTTGTGCAACTCGCCAAATAATCCTTGAACAGGTATGTTGGCGAATAACGTGTTATGGTTATTCAGCATCGCCCTCCGAAACCTCCTCTTCAAGCTCAGTCAGTTTCGCTTGTAAGTCTCTGATGAGTTGCCGGGCACCGTTAGGACTTAGTGACATATGCCCGCCATTTTCGTCCGTGTGTCCGATGTAGATTATATCGGTTCTTCCAAGCACCAGCGCCTTTAATGTACGTGCGACATCGTGGTAATTCCAAGTCACAGAGGCTTCGCAAGGGAGGTCTTCAACAGTACTGTATTCGGCCTCAAATGTTCGTTCGTTTACAGCATAAATATCGCCTTGCATTCCAGTAACGATGTAATCTCCTCTGTTGACCTTCTGCCAGTTTTTAGATTCTGTCCAGACACCATACTCCTTGAAATGACCGTCAGGCGCCCAACCCCACACGACTCCCCCAACTTCCCCCATTTCGGGTTTCCATTGGAAAGCAGTAACCACAATTGGCTTCTTTTGGAACTTACCATATTTAAGTTTCATCTTCGTCTCCCTTGTAGGCGTAGTCGATTATCTCAAAATTCTGGGGTGTTCCTGGAACAGACTCATCTCTAGCTTGCTGAACCACGTATACATCAATGTTGTAGACTTCTGCGAGGACTGAAATTATGCGGTTGTCCTCAACAGCGTTATTGTGGATGTCCATGAACATAACATCTGGCTTCGTTCTGCCGTCCACGACTCTTTGAACAGCCACCCCAAGAGATGGGACATTTGACACTGCCATGTGGTAGGAATTGTATTTCCCCTCATATTTACTCAGAAAATGATCATGAAAGACTGTCGAACTTATGTCCGAAACGAATATGACAACATTCCGCTTTTGCGTAGCGGCTTCAACCGCTAGTTCAGCAACCTTGTGGCTCTTACCTGAACCCGCATGGCCAACAATCAGTTTAAACATAGTATCCCGCCTTTACTATTCTATGAAAAAAGGTGCCCTATGAGCACCCTTAACCGTTGTCACAAGATTAACGACGCGGCTCCATGATAAGTCGGATCGCAGTGCGGCCTTCTCCATCAATCTCCACATCTTGGAATGCCGGGATAACGATGAGGTCAATCCCAGAAGGAGCTAAGAAACCCCGAACAATAGCAGCGGCTTTGACAGCTTGGTTTACAGCTCCAGCCCCTATAGCTTGCACTTCAACACGACCTTGTTCACGGATTACGCCAGCGATAGCCCCAGCGACAGAGTTTGGATTGGAACTAGAAGCTACTTTCAATACATTTGAATTCATTTCAGTCATTGTTAATTCCTCCTAAGTGTGATTGTTCCTTGAACGATTGTGAGAAGTTTGTTACACCTTTGTTAAGCTCATTCAACTCATTAGTAAGACGCATAAATGACTCTTTGTCGTATACGTCCAGAGCTAACACGGCATCAATCTCCCTCTTGAGTCGTTCCCTCTTGAAGTTTTCAAAAACCTTGTCCAGAAACATTTCGGCACACAGTCCCAAAGCTCTCGTATACCCCCGTGGTGAAAGGTCTTCACACAGCTCTTTAAAGCTCAGTAAAGGTTTGGGCTTCAACTTGTCAGAGTAGCTACTGGAAAAGGGACTGGTATCATCATAAAATTCCTCATTCACAACGGGTTCCCCCATTTCGTGTCCCAAGATTTTGCTTGATGGACTTCGCTTCGCGGTATGCCTATCTTTACCACTGGCGCCTTACCTCTAAATCCAGTGACTTGCAAGAATACTCCACCACAGTTGTAATAACCGCCTTTTTCAGGTTGGTTGAGCTTTGTCATCTGGTTTCCTCCTTATAAGGTTTTCAATATGAATAAACCGGGCTTTCAACAATCTACTCTCTACTGTGTGTCTTACCGAATGAAAAAGTAAAATTATATTGTTCGTCTGGATCCAAACCGCTCAAGAGGAGTGATACTGTTTCCAAGAAAAAGTCCTTTGTAACAAACTCTTGTTGGAGAGTCATAGACCTTGCCTGAGAGTGTTTCTTTTCTTTCGCTGGTTCCTTGACATTCACGCTTGTTTGAACATTGTCTTCATAAGTCAAGACAGGAATCTTTGGCTTGTTAGTGTAAGCACTAGACGCAGGTGTAGGTTCATTATTTTTCGGGACTTCAACCACAGGTTTCACAGGCGGTTTGGGGTCCGGGTTAATGAGTCTTGGACTGAGGTACATCTTTTCCTCTCCCTGTTCCTCTTTTGCAGCTTCCACAACTACTTTAGGTTTGTAACCAGCAGGGAGGAGTTCTTCAGCACTCAGGTCAGCTGCATGCTTGGCCATCCTGTTCAGATTATACTGACCTTTGTACCGATAAACTGTGTGATAATCCAAATCTGGGAACTTCTGTTTCATAACCTCCAGAATCTCGTTTACCGTTAAATCCGTGTTTTCGAAAAACCACTTCAACTTGGATACAATTCCATAGGGGACCTTTTTGCGTTTCACCATCTTTACCTCCAGTTGTCTCTCGTAGATTTTTTGAAACTTTGCCTGGACCTTTTTGAGTATTCTGCTAATATATGACTGGGTTATACCATATTTGTCAGAAAGCTCGTGTTGCGTTAGTTCCCCAGTCACAGAAAGCAGGAACATCTCAAGGTCACGTTGTCCATGAACCCCATATTGTTTTTTGTAGGCATTTATTAAGTCAGCAGCTGCCCCTTTGTTCTCAATCCGATTGAACTCGGCGCTCTGGTCAACAGGTATCATGTCAACAAGAAGCATCTCGTTTCCATCAAAATCTTGCGCTACAGGGGTTTCTAGGTTTAAAACCCCTTCATGTCGTTTCTCCTTTCGTTGAGTCATAAGTATCTCGTTTTCCATACAACGAGTTGCGAACGTCGCAAATTTCACATCCCTACTAAGGTCAAACCCCTCGTAAGCCTTAACGAAACCCAATTGTGACGCGCTCAAGCGCTCATCTTCTGAGAGACCTTTGAAACCTTGGAACTTTTTCGCTATGTACATGACTAGGCGGTAGTTCCTAAGAAAAAACTCATCTTTGGCTTGCATGTCTCCATTTTTGGCTTTGCGCAACAAAAGGTCGTTTTCTTCGGGTGTGGGCGCTTTAGGAAGGTCTATGTTCATTGGCGTCTCCCTTTCGTGAGCGTTATACCTAAATATACCGTCAACAGGGAAGTTTACTCCCACTTAGAACATAAAAAAGGAGCCTTTTCAGGCTCCCCCTCAAGCATATTATGCTGTTTCTTCTTGCCCTCTTGTTCGCACATAGTCACCAGCCAACCAACGATAGCCTTCTAATGTTATCAGCGGCGTAGCCCCCTGTTTCTCTGCTTCAAGAAGTTGCTCAATAATATCCTTCATCCTCATACCCCCAGTTGGTTAGATATACTTAATCATACTGGGGGTATGACGGATTTATTCCTATGACTTCGCAAGAAAGCTAGTCAAACACACTTCAGTACAAAATATGTTGACAGGAACTCCCAGTGTGTCCCAGTCCTGTCGTCCAACTAGCCCTCCAGCTGCCCCTCGCATAATGTTCCCTTGAACGGAAAAGTAAGTATCTGACGTGGCATCGTGCAGTTTTCCACAATTCCGACATTTTACCGCAGCAATCTGGTATGACTCAAGATTGATCCTCTTGTCCTCAGTACAACGCTCGTTCATTGATATCCTCCTTGGAAACAAACGGTACAACGTGTATCTCTTTGTCTCGCATGTTAGAGACCGCGTTATTGGCATTCTTTTTGCTCAGATATACCTTGGGTTGTTTCTTACCCTGTAATGTCACTACGACAGGCTCTTGGCCTTTAAACAGCACATATAGTTCCATGATGTCCTCCTATGATGTTACTTCTCTTCTGCAACTACAATGCCGTTGTATACGATGATTCTTTTTCCGTTCAAATCAAACTTCACTTTGTTTTCAGCAACTTCTACATCGGTTTTGCCCTGCCAGGACTTAATAACCTTACCATCCTGGTCATAAAGCGTTATCACCCGATCCAACCCTGTGTCTGCAGATTCACGATCCTTGACAAGCCTAGCTTGCTCTGCTTCGCCACAACCTGCCAAGATAGCAACTATGGAACTCAAAGTTAACACGGTTAGTAATTTGCGCACAATACTCCTCCTCAACGTTTATCCCAGCCCAGGACCTTTCCCTGCCGAATAGCAATGTAACAATCATCTTTATTGGCGATGTTTCCATATATTGTCGTTACAGTTTCGTATTCAACAGGTTTCTGCGGTAGCTCTCCAAACGTATAACCCCCAACCAGCTTTTTAAACAAAGGTGAAATTGCCTCTCCCATATGACTCAGCTCCTCTTCACATTTGTATAAATAAAGCCTTATAAGCTTAAATCCTCTCCTGTGTGGAGAAAGCAGGATTATTGATTGTGATTTTTAAGGATAAGCTGACAGACAGGACACTGACAAGCTTGAATAGTTTCAACTCTATCATTAGGAACAGCCCCAACAGGAGGTACTTGCCTTGTTGACGTGGGAATACGATCTTTTTCCAGAGATTCAAGCAACAAGCGCTTGTTTTGTTCTATAAGTTCGGCCTTCTCGCGTTCAAGAGTCTTCACCTTGCTTCTCATCTCTTGGTAGGACTCGTTGTTGTATTGTTCAGCCTGAGCTGCAAGTTGTTCTAACTCTTTCACATAGTCCAAAATATGAATCATCTGTCTTGCTTGACGGTCTACTTTGAACATAGCTTGGTTTACTGAGGTTGGTCTTTTCATCATTATACTTCCTCGCTTTCTCCGTCGAATACTTTATTTATTACATCAACCACATATTCGTTTGATACATCGACACCTGGGTTTTCATTTGAGTGCTTCTGGAGCATAGCTATAATCATGTTAAAATAAAACTGGTCAACTCCAGTTAGTTGGTCTTCAAGGACTCTGACATTGGACAGGTCCAGGTCTTTAATCTGGAATATCATTTTTAAGTACTGCCCTGCGTTTATTTTCCAACCGCGTTTAATGAATTTCTTGGCCCGAAGAATAGAAGCGATAGGATATAGAGAACCATCGTATGTTAATGTCTTCATTATAATGGCTTCAAGCGATTTAGCTGGAAGCACGAGTTGTTTTGTTTTTGGGACAAAGTAGCACTTTGTATGAACGAAGTCAAATGACTCATGTACTTGTTCTGGGGACCCATAGAAACGAGTTATGAGTTGTACGTCATCGGACAACGATATCGCGTTGGAAGATAGGAACATAGGTCTATAGGGTTTACGATTGCGTTTTGCCTCCTCAATCTGTTCTCCCGTCATCTTGCTGTGGTTGTCTTCATCTGCTTCAGATGCAATTCCGTAAGACTGTATCCACACCTTCACCCGTCCGTCCGCTGTCTTCCTTTCCACAGGACGTTTATGAGTTTTATTCCACTGTGCGACATAATAATCCGTAACCTTCTCAACAGTTTCCAAATCCACAAAGTAGACATCAATATCATTGGGTTCTTCGCCTTGTAACAAAGATACAATAGCCCCGCCAGTGATAAAGGCTCTTTCCTTCACAAGGTTACGAATATGTTCATCCTCAATCGTTTCCACCCAATTATTGAACTTTTTAGTGAGCTTTCTGATTATCGAATTTCTGCTCATTACCTTGCCGCCCTTCGTTTCTCATTTATAGTTTTTTGATATAAACCAATTTTTATGTGTTTGTTCTCCCCGTTGGATTGGAGGTATGGACCAAGTTGGATTGTCTTCAACGCCGATGAGACCATTGGAAGAAAGACTTTTTACAATTATCGGTCGAAGAACTTCATCCCAGTATTCCACATCTCTGACGTGGACCCGCATACCAGGCTTGGTGTTCTCCAAAGTCCCAATCTCAAAGTTTTCTTTGAGCCAGTCTGCGTCCAAAGAGTACATTATTCTTCGTCTCCTTGAACCCTTTTAGCGAACAACTCCCTGGTAGAGTCCCCGCCGCGAATATGACGGACACCCTTGTTATACTCCATGACTTTACGCACCTGTTGAAAAAGGTCCTTGTTCATTATGGGGAGTCTTTGGGTCATGTCTACAAACACGGTGCTTTTAGGGACACCCATGATGTCTGCTACCTCCCTCACTGTAGCACCTTTTCTGATAATCACGTTAGCACAAGCCAATACACGGTTTTTAATTCTCACCCGTTGCGGGACCATTAGTAGCATTGTTAGCTCCTCCTCTCTTATGTATTAAATAAACCGTATACCCTTAAATATTCTCTTCCACACATAGAATGAGAAAAGGCCCCCTTCCGGGAGCCTTCATTTATGTGAATTGTACGATTTATGTTAAGCTGCTTTTGGCTTTACAAATCTTTGAACAACAAACGTTCCCAGGAACACAACAAGCACTACAATAAAGAAGGTAATGTGCCCAATGTGAATCTCTTCCATCTGATGTCCAAATAGGCCAGCGATGTTATGGACTGTTCCTAAACCCATTTTAACAGCGATTAAAGCTATTAAGATGTATGCCGTGTGGTTCATAAGAGGATACTTGTCGATGAGCTTGATGAATAATCCAGCTACACCTCGCATCATCACAATCCCTAAGCAACCACCCACGAACAGAACCCAGAACTTATCGCTTAAAGCAAGAGCAGCGAGAATTGAGTCAACTGAAAACGTTAGGTCCATAAACTCAATCGCGATTATGGTTGTCCACAAAGGCGACAGGTGTAAACCAAATTTGTTCAGGACTTTGTTGAACCAAGCAGATTCATTTGCATCGGCTACTCCATTGTTGTCTTCGTCAGCTTGTTCTTTGCCAGAAAAGTGGTCGTAAACAAGTTTTGCAAGGTACAACGCTCCAATCAACTTAATTGCCCAGAGTTTAATGAGCCAAACGCCTAAGAAGATAAACACGGCCCGGAAGAAGAATGCTCCAAACATCCCATAACGCAAAGCTTTCTTCTGGTCAGACGGGTCTCTCAAGGTATTCGCTTTTGCTCCTAAAACCAAGGCGTTGTCTACAGATAATAGCCCTTCCATTAACACCAACATAACTATGATATACAATGCTTCCATTTCTTCGGTTCCTCCTATGATTTTGTTCTACCCCTGTAGAAACGTAGAGGTTAGCTATATATTTCGCTGGTCGGCGTTCCTCTACGTTCCGCGTTTCAGCCGCAATAAGTCATTTCTTCTCTTCTTTATCCCTGAACGTATAGACCTTTAGGGTGAACACATCCCGGACGAAAGGCAACAGACTACCAACTATAGTTGGCGGTATGTCGAAGATCATCCACACAATATGTCCAAGGTATATAGTCTTGCCGTCAAGGAACGATTCCTTATATCCTCTGACGACACCGTGCCAAATTGCGTTGGCACCAATTCTCCAGACACGACATACGAAGTAAATTGTGTATGTCACCCAGAGGACCATAGCCCACCAAGGGAGGTCCCACCAACTTGTAAACAACCAGGACATCAGATGTCCAGCCCCTTGATAACTAGGCCGTACTCTTTGACGAAACCGCCCAGCCCAGCATTGTATCCTTCTCCAATAGCTTTGAATCTCCAAGAGCCGTCAACCTTTTTGAACTCGAACAACTTTACGCCTGTTTGCGTACTGAAGTCATCCTCTAGGTTGTATTTGTACAATTGTTCCCCGGTCTCTCCGTTGTCTACACGAGCAGATGCCCCTGATACTTGACCAAAGTTCTGTTTACGCGCATTCCAGTCGTAGATGGACACGACACCAACGATCCGCTCTATCCCTGCTGGAATCTTAGAGAGGTCAACGCGAATCACTTCATCATCCCCGGCACTTGCTCCTGTTCTTTCGTCACCGCTGTGCTCTACTGCCCCAGATTCGTGTTTAAGTTGTCCATAGAATACGATGTCCCGGTCATCCCGGCATAAGCCAGAGCTGGACAATAGAAACACAGATACGTCGAGGTCAAAAGGGTGTCGTTGATCATAGCGTTGTTCTCCCCACGAAAGGGCAATGTTAAACAAGTTCACGTTGGGGTTGTCCTTCTGAAGATTTACAGATGTACCTCTTTTAATAAGTTCTATCATATTTATTGGCCCCTCTCAAGTTAGACTATTGTTGTTATACGTTATAACCGTAAGAAGCTAAAAGCTCTTTGAAACCGCCTGAGAGACCTTGGTCGATAGCTTTATACTTCCAGCCATCTCCATGACGGTAGAACTCCCCAGGGATGTATATAGTGTGCTGCCCGTGATCCTCTGAAAGATCGGATACAGCCAACTCTTTGTCTCCATTACTACCATCCAATACTCTGGCACTGGCTTTGTTTACAAGACCAAATGTTTGTTTACGAGCCTCAGCTTCAAAGATAACGATAGCAACAGGGATAACGGCCACATCAGCTGGAACCTTTGTCAAGTCAATGGTAACAACTTCGTCATCCCCATCGCCTTCTCCTGTCAGATTGTCACCGCTATGAGTAACAGCTTTGGAAGAGTCAGACAAGTTACCAAAGTACACAAAGTTCTTTGTGTCTACCAGCTGACGTTCTGCATTTAAAAGCAAAGCTGCAGCATCCAGATCAACAGCACTTCCACTATTGCTTACGTCCCATTTCAAACCCAGTTTTGCTGTTGTGATTCCCGGCGCTTCCTTATCAAGAGAAATGCTTCCACCTTTTGTTAATACGATACTCATTCAAAATCCCTCATTTCATTATATTTGGTTGGGGAAGTTTACCGCCTTCCCCATTGCGGGACATGTTTGTTTATTATTTCACAGGCTTGTTAGCAGACAATTCAGACACAGTACGGGACAGAGATGCTGCCAGTTTGCTATCAGAAGAGGCGTTAACTGTTTGGACTGCCAGGTCTTTAACGTTCTCTGTAGCTTTTGCCAGTTGATCACGCAAGGATTGAATTTCTGCTTGTGCTTTTGCCAGTTGAGCGTCAGAAGTTATAAGCTGGTTGGTGAGAACTTTCGTCTCAGCGTCATATTCAGCTTTAATGAGTTTCTTCTCATTTTCAAAGCGGCTTGTGAGGATACCTGTCTCACGGCCCACTTCCTTTTTAACTGCTGCCGCTACAACGTCAGGGATTGAAGCAACTTGCTCTTCCAGAGATTCAATATTTTTCTCCCGGGCTGTCAGTTGTTCTTCGCGTTGGTCCAAAGCTTTAACAGAGGCTTCAACTTCATTGCGTTCTGCTTCCATTTCAAGATTAAAGACTTTACGTGCTCTGGTCAGTTCATCAGCCAAGTTGTCTTGAGCCTGTTTTTTCTGACGTTCGAAGTCGTATGTGTACTGTTCAGCATCCCGTGTACGTTTGAGCTCAGTTTCCTTACGCATACCCTCAATCTCAGCCACCCAGTTTTCTCTGGCTTCCTTGATTTTTTGTTGAAGTTTCTCCAAATCTTCTTCAGCGGCTTGGGTGCGCGCCTGGTTACGTGCGTCAATATCATTGCTAGCCTGTTCCTTGGCTTTCACCAAAGCTTCCAGAGCAAAGGCTGTTTCTTCGATGTCAAACAGCTCTTTCAAACGAGCTTCCTGGTTAGCAATAGCTTCCTTCACTTGGCTGAACTTCTCAAGTTCATCAGTAATGTTAACGCTGAGTGAACCCAGAAGGCCGTTAAGCTCCTTACGAAGACTGCCGATGACATTCTCCACGTCAGCTTGAGAGAGGGACTTGGCAAGATTCACTGCATCTTCCTTGGCTTTAGCAACCAAGTTCGTTTTAGTGTCACCATACCCCTGAACTTCGCGAAGTTGCTGTTGAATTGCCTTAAAAGCTTTGAAAATTTCAGGTTTATTAGATTTCTCATTAATATGTCCAAATTCGCTCATTTTACATTCTCCTCTTCTTAACTCGTAATTTTTGTTAAACAAATGTTTACAAGGATTTAGCCTCTCAGGAAGGTGTTCAAAGCACTGCTGATACTTCCATCCTTAGAACCTGCTCCAACGGCTCTGAACTTCCATTCATAATGATGACGGTAGAACACACCACCGATCATGGCTGTCATTCCACTGTAGTCATCGTCCAAGTTGTACCGCACCAGTTCTTCCCGGTTGTCAGCTTTAAGGATGCGGATGTACGAGTCAACTTGACCGTAATGTTGTCCCCGGGAACGAGCGTTGTAGATGTTCGACAACACGATTACTTGTTGAATCTCTGGCGCAACCTTGCTCAGGTCAATCGTGATTTCTTCATTGTCGTAAACACCTTGCTTGTTTCGTCCCGTAAGGTCATCCCCAGCGTGTACAACCGCACCATTGTTACTACGACGATTACCATAATAGATAGTTTCTTTAACCCGGTTCGCAGAGTCAACAAGAGCAACTGTGGAGTCAATATCGACATCCTCACCAGTCATAGCGTTGACCGCACTTCTCGCCCCTCCAAACAAGCGTTTGAAGGCACCAGCCACGCTCTTGTCGTCCTTACTGGAGATTGTCCCTTTACCTCCCCAACTCTGCCCCACAACAATTTTGCTCAAACCTGGGTTGTTTTTTGTGAGTTCAATGCTTTGTCCTCGTTTTGCCAGCTCAATAGCGATTGTGACCGTCTCCCTTCAGTGTTTGGCTCATTTTGTTTTACGGTATAAATAAACCTGTACCTTATAAGTTCTCTCTAAATATGATTGATTGTGTGGAGAAAACAAAGAAAAAGGAGGCCCATTATGGACCCCCTTTGGTAGAGAAAGCTTACCTATATGTTGTTAGCCTCTTCCAGCGTGGATGATTGACTCTTTTCTTGCCACTGTTGCAGACATGATTTCCCAAGTTTTCAATTTTACTCGCTTCTGCTTTTGCGTCGCTTCTACTATAGCGTTTTTAGTCAAGTCGACTTCGAACGTGAGTTTAAACACCTGATAGTCTTTCATAGTTACTTCCCAGTTAGCGGGGATTTTCTTGGTTTCCCGCACAGCACGTATTTCACTTCTTGGTCCGAACTGGTCTGAAGGGTCATTAAACTTCTTTGTGGCCTCTTCTTTAGAGGGGGCTTGAACTATAGCCTTCATCCAACCTTTCATCATTTTATATTCAACTGTCCAGAACTTGGGTGTTTCTCCTCCGCTCTTAACGATAGCCCAAGCTTCCTTCATAAAAGTGTTAGGTTTGGCCCCCGGTACTCCGCTTTCTTTAGCAAGACGTTTCGCAACCCCGCAAGCAATAACTCTCAAATCGTTTTTCATATGTAATCGTCTCCTTTAGACTCGGTTTTTGTCGATTAACTCTACAATTACATTATACTATACATTTTGAAACATTACAAGGGGTAATTGTCGATTAATACAGAAAAAAGTGAAGAACTTTTCAGTTCTCCACTCTCTCCTCGTTTGGAACTATTCTTTTAAAGTGCCGAACCAGGTATCTAAACAGGTCATATTTGGTGATTTCCATGATCTTGGAGAACCTGAAAGGATAACCGTTAGCCTCTATGTCTGCAATGCTACCTGCGCTGGTGTTTTGAACGCGACTCTTTATGAGTATTGGTTGTCCGTTTATCCGTATTAATTTGGCGTCTTCATCCCCAAGTTTGAATCCCATATCCTCATCCTCAATCAAATTGTTGTCAGTTGTAAGTTTTCTTCCCTCATCATAGTTCTGAACCTCGCGATCAGAGAGAAAGAAATTGATGCCGTTTTGTTCTACTTTGAACCTCATGTTGTTACCCCTTTCTATCTCCTATAGAAGAAAACACGTTCTGCTAGTCTATTTTGTCCGTACACCTTTATTACCGTCATACCTCTTACAGTCTTGTAGCCTCTGCGTTTCGCAACCGCCTTGGCTGCTTCAAAAGTGTCTTTAAAGTCAAGGGTGTCTGGATCATCGGCCCCCATTTTAACAGCAAGAACACCATTTCTTTTCTTTGTATCCATAACTGTTACCCGCATCCAAGCGCCACGGTTGTCCATGTATCCACCCTCTCCCTTCAAAGTGTAACTCAGTAATCTAATACTACTACCTTTGAGAACAATAGTCAAGGGGGTTCTTGAATATAATATACCCTGAAATAAAGGTTACTAAACGAAAGAAAAAGGGCCTTTACAGGCCCTTCTTTACTTCAACTTGCCAATCAGTTCAGTGATGTAAGATGGAATTGGCAAACCGTCTTTCTCGCGGATTCCGTCAGCTGTGTAGACGACAATTTGCTCTGGTCTACCGTGAACCTCCACAGTAGGGTAGCCGTAGTCATTCGGGAAGTCGATAGGTTCAATCTTACCATTACCTGTGTACTTCTCGGCAACTGCCTTCTCATCTACGACATGGAGAATTTCATACTTGTCCAGATACGCATAGCCCTTAGCCATGTTGATCCCTCCCTATGTCTTGCGGTAACAACATTAATAAAATAGGGAGGGCACATGCAGCATTTTATTCCCTTTCTAGGTGATCCATGATTGCTCTGGCGTACTTCTTACCGCTTCCACGTTTTAACTCGTGTACAAGATCAACGACAAGGACTTTGAGAAGGTCCTCAATTTGTACAGAAAAATCTTGGTCAAGTTCAAATAAGTCTCTCAGGAGAACTTGTGTGCGTAATATTGTTTCATGCTCTAAAGCCACAGTAATGGTTATGAAATTGTCTTTCACTCTCTTCTCCCGTCGAACAGCCCTAACTGATTTAACCCGCTCAAAACGCTCCTTCAAGTTCTCTAACAACTCTGGCAGTTCTGCGTCCAGTCTTATATGATAAACAAAGTCCTCAAGAAGTAAAACAAACAAATCATGAACATCAAAGTCGTCCAGGTCTTCAACCCTCTTTAAATCCATTACGAACACTTCTGCGCGCAGAAAGTCGTAAGCTGGGAGGGTAACTTGTATATCCTTTGGTCCCCTGCTAAGCCAGCCAAGGAAGCCTTTAAATGGCCCCTTTGCTTTAGTCGTTTCTACAACCCATTCCTCTATTAGGTTCTTCATCTCACACCTCGCAGTAGAGTACATATCATTAATCGGTGGACAGCTTCTCTCTTTGAAGTGCCCCAGAATAACATGAGTTCTTCGATTCTTTTGTTGACCGCTTTCGTGGTCTTAACGGTAAGGTAGCGACCTGTATCCTTATACTCTATTTCCCAACAGCGGTCATATTCTTGGACCGCTCTCTCCAGTATGTCAGAGTTGTATTCTGTCTGCGTCCTCCCCATTCGTGCAGCCAGAGCGTTTCGCCTGAACTCTTTTCGTTCTTGTCTGGTGATTGGGAATTTAACCGTTTTGGTTCTCGGGTTTCTTATGCGAGGGAGCGTTGGCGCTTTTGAATTAACAAAGTCGTCTTTCTTTTTCGGGACAACGTTCTTCTTTTGAGACAAAACGGGATTGATACTCTGCATATTCCCCTCTCCCCTCTTCTCGTTTGTTCCTCCCTCGCGCTGCCCCGCGCCTGTACGCGCGTATAATTTTCCGGAATTTCCCCTTTTCCGTTTTTCCGGGTTTTCCGCTTTTCCGGGGGATGGGCGAGAGAGGAGGGACGAACCCTTTATAGGAGCATACGGTTCAACCCTCCTCTTTATTACTGTTGTTCAGATAAAAAGAAAAAGGACCTTTACAGGCCCTCTTACTTATCTTCGTGCACCAGAGTTCGAAAATGAAAACACTGTATGTTTCTCCCTCCTGCCCCAATTGTTTTAACATTGGCTTTACCTTCCAGACCAACGACAAATCCGTCCAGGTTCCCTCTTGCGTTGACACGAAGTCCGCTTGCATCCGTAATCGTTCCAGTTATGTTCTTGACGCGGTTTACAAGGTCCACAGTTTTCGACTTCTTGCTTTCCTCAAGTTCCCTTTCTAGCCGCGCTAACCGTTCATTTTCGTCATAGTATGTATCCATAAGCTGTACAAGCGGCGGGTACATAGCATGCGTGGCTTGGATACCGTTTTCCTTTAGATACCCGCTGACGAACTTCTTACAAGCAGAACCAAAAAGGCGGTTTCTTCGATCTAACTTCAGGTAAGCGGCCTCAGCCGAATCTTTAGCTGCTTCAAAAGCGGCCTTTTCTTTCACAAATTCTGGGTAAGCTTCAATGCAGTAAGCCTTCACTTTTGCCTTCCAGTTCTCCAGAAACTCCCGGATAACCTCCGGCACTTCGTTGTTCAAGAAGTTGTCCTTTTTGAGTTCCTTGGTCAACTTCTCTCTCCAGTTAGCCAGGATACTCTCAGCTTCCCGTAGCTTCTTTTCAGCCCCTTTGATGTTGTCTTGTTTAGTTTCAATCTCGCAGATAGGCCAGTACAAGTCTGTCCCGCGTCCCTCTGCGTCCCATTTGTACGATTTAAGATTGTTTATATCTAACCCCTGTTTGATAAGGGGTTCCAGTTTCTTTTCCAGTTGTTTCTTGTGGCGTTCAATAGTGGCTTTGCACTTTTCTACTTTCTCCATCGCCTTCGCTTCACTTGCTTGCAGTGTTTTAACGTTTGCCATCTTTAACCGCTCCCTTAGTCTTGGTCTGTTTCTTCCCTACAAATTAAGTATACTATACTTCAACACAACAGTCAAGAGGTTTTTTATAGATTATGTCGATAAATACGACAAAAGGGCCTTTACAGGCCCCTTGTATCAGAATACAAATTCAATTTTAGTCCCATCTGAATAATGCTCAAGTTTGTTTCCTACCCAACTTCCTGCACCACGGTTGTCTTTAGGGGTTATGTACTCAATATCTGCCCCAGTACCTCCTTCTGCACACATAGCCATTGGCCACTCATCTCGATCATAACCCTTCTTCGTTGGAACCCCCTTCAAGGATTCTTCCCGGTTCTTTTCTGCTCCAGAACGGTCAATTGTACAAACAGGGGAGCGACCACGTTCAATTGCGTTCTGGATGTGTCTTGATGTCTCTGGGTAGCGATCAGTTGGAAAACTGATCTTGACCTTGTTTGACGTTTCCACATTTGGGTCTGGTTCGGAAGTAGGTTGTACAGACGTTTCCAACGACTCATAGCGTTCAACTTGCGTAACAGAGGGGGAAGGGGTGTTTGAGTCCTTGACTTCTTGTCCCAGATAGAATGTACCAACAAGAAGAACTAACGCTATAATGCTGTATACAGGTTTTTTCATATTATTACCTCCAGTATAAACAAGAATACTATAAATGAGTACAACCGTCAAATGTTACAAGAAAAAGGAGCCTTTTCAGGCCCCAAACTCATTCTCTTTCCTTCTTACGTTGTTCCACAGCCATCTGTTTTAGCTTTTTTTGAAGGAAATGCATCCTAGTGTGCAATATTGATACATCTATACCTTCTTCAGCAGCTAACTCCTTTAATGACTTGTGCTCAACCAAAAGACCTATAAACAGTCTCTTCTGCTTCTTGCCCAGCGTAAAATCATCATCCCAGCTTTCAAGGTTAATGATGTCTTCAAAGTCGTCTTTGTGATAAGTTTGTCCATAACTCACTTCGTCATTGGTGAAGCTTTCTGTGAGGACTTCTTTGTTCCTCGTATTGAGCTGTTTTGTAACATAATGATAAGCCCTCAAGTCAAGCATACGTTTTATATAATAGGGGAAGTCAACGCCTCTTCTCGGATCGTATTCGTAAACTAACTTCACAAAAAGTGCGCGTATTTGTGCCATTAGGTCCTCTTTGTCTTCCCGGACAGAAAACATGGGGTGTAACCGTTTATAGACAGACAGTATTAAGGGTTTGTAATCTTCTAGGAGCTTTTCCACGTCCCTCATATCGGTTCCATCTCCAACGTTTCAATCTTATCCTGACCAGAGTACAAGGAAGCATAATTTATAGCATGTTTAAGCGTTGAAACCTGAGCCTCCACATTATATGTCACCTTGCTGACAAGTACAAAGTATTCAAAGGCAGCACTAACAACTACAAGCTGCGGATGTTTTAGATCAGGGTTATTGGGTGAAGTCCAAATAATCGTCTGTCCTACCATGGAGTTAAACTTCTTGCGGTAGTTATCGAACATCACAGAGGCACCAGACATCCTGTCATCAAGGATGTCCGTTTCAACCATAGCTTGTCCAATCATCTTTTTCAATGATCCCAATCTAAGTCACCGCCTTATTTGTCCAGTCTAATCTTTTTAAAGATAGGGAACCGCAAAGACCTTCCACCCTTTTGGTTCTCTGTAGCTTCCTGAGCTTCAATTTCAATCACCTTGCCAACCAACTGGTTGCGTATGAGCCAATAGTCAACTCTTTGATTATCGTTGAAACCTGAGCCAACGTTAACCCTGTTACCATAGTATGAAACTATGAAGGACCCCAGTTTGCCCGAATGTTTGCCTTCACCTTCTTCATAGCCTATAATTTCAAGGTCATAGGTCTCAGTTGGTTTGATCTTTGCCCAAGCTGGAGAACGTTTACAAACATACAAGCTGCTTGCGTCTTTGACCATAATACCCTCATAACCCTGCATTGTGAACAAAGAGTACAATTCATCTACCCTAGGGTCATTGTAAGGGATAGGACCGAAGAATGGAACCATGCGAAGGTTCTCATATTTCGGTTCATCAGGCTTGCCCAAGACTTGTTCCAGAAATGTAATTCGTTCTGCAATCGGTGTTTCAGAGACTCCGGCAGAAAACTCGTCAAGAGTTATAGAGTCAAAGATCATTAATGTACCCTGCTTTTGTCCCACACCCTTTTTAAACATGAGCTTCTGCATGTCATTAAATGCGCTGTCTTTTCCAATTATTTCAGCATCGTACATACGATCACCGGGCAACTGGGATAAGTCTTTCAAGATGTCGTCAAAGCCTAAGATGGGTTTACCATTCCTTGTAAACATTTCTACCAAAGCGTCTTTGGATACAAGATTAACAGCACGGTAACCATCTAGTTTTGGGTTGATATAAACCGTTTCAGGTTTCTTCTTCACATCCTCCCAAGGTTTTGCTAACATACAATCGAATACTGGGATGAATCCTTTCCAGACTTTATTGGCAGTGGACTCTGTCGCACCCACTTTCAAGTCTTTCAAGAGGGTGCGGCTGTACCACTTGTACTCGTCAGGCGTGAGCGTTTCAAAGAAACTTGTTACAGTGTTAATAGCCTCATTTCCTGTGATAGCTCGCTCACTCAGATGGTCCAGCAAATTCAAGAATTTCGCAAAAGTCTCCAGTTTTGGCTCCCCTGTACCTTTTAATTCTGGTACAGGGTACTTAACGATGTTGTACTTCATAAAAGGGTTGTAGGCATAAAAGAAAATCCATTGTAGCGTATCATTTTCTTTTGCTGCTGTTAACAAAGCAATCTTCTCATTTTTCGATCCCGTGAGCTCCAAAAGTGTTAGAACTTCAAAAGCTTGTTGGATTTTGTTCATTCAACTACCTCCCAATCATCAGACAACAGGTCGTTTTGCGAACAGAGCCAACCAGGTTGCCATTGTTGTGTTGCCGTCCACATAGCAATGTAAGGTTGAGAGTCTAATGGCGTATCTTCACCGATGTGTTTACTTGTGCGGCCATTAACCACACCTGCTTCAAGGTACAATGCGGGCATTAGGACGATCCACATACCTTTACCATTCCAACCAGCACGGCGAACCTTTTTCCCCTCTTCGAGGGCCTCAACTGCTTGTCCAATTTTCATAGACTCATTTTCCTCCTTTGTTCTTTTTCTTACGAGGTTTCTTTTTCTTAATTTTTACAACACTGTCAACGATTTTGTGCGTGTTCTCCTGAATCATCTCAGGTGTTATCTTACCAGCTTTTGTGTAGTATGAGATACCATATGTGGTAAGCTCCGACTTGTCAACCTCAGCTTTGGCAGCAAGAGTTGGTTTATCCAGTCTTTTGGTCTTTTTATCGCGAATTTTTACAGAAATGAACTCATTATCTTCACTGAATGGCAGTTGGACAACAAGATCAGCTAGGTTCAAACGGGCCATGCCGCTGTAGATTTCATCCATGAGATTCTTGTTCTCTGCTGTCTTCTCCGCAATAATGTCTTTGTTGCTGATAAACCTTTGTACTTTTGACTCAAGCTCTTGAATGGACATTTCTGTTCCTCCTAGAACAAACTTATTTTTAGGTCTTCATCACTCAGAGATTCACGCAAGGAACTCACAAATGGTAACACATCTGTTGCTCTCAAGAAAAACAGCCTGTGAGCCTTCTTGTGATACAGAAAGCTTCTTACAAGATCAGTAGGTTGATAACCTACCATCTTTCCAGTGAAAGGCAAGCTTCGGTATGACAACAAAGCAGCATCGCAGACGTTAACAACATTCATAAAATCAGAAAAAGGAGTGGCGTTAGCAGACTTCAATAAAGAATCGCCGTACCCTGTGAACGTCCCCAAGTAGATTGAACCATCCCCGACAGGAGATAAGTTGATATTCAGCCCGGGACTGATGTGAGAAGAAGGTTTGTAGCTTTTTAAGGAGTTCAAGTTGTCTCTCATATACTTCTCAACGCTTTTGTCTGTAACTAGGAAAGTTGTCATTTATTCTTCTCCTCTCGAAAGCTTGATTGCCCTTGCCAGAGCGTCCTGCCAGTAAACATTTCTTGGATTATTCACAGACACCTTAATCCCCTTGTCCTCTCTTTCTTCAACGCGTTTAGGGTCTCGGTAATCAAGCGAGAAGGTTAATGCATCAAGAACTGATGGAAGAAAAGCAAGACGGTGTATACCAAACTGACTTATTTCGTCTTTGTAGGTGAGAGACATTTTCCCTGTTTCACCAATAGACCAACCGTAGAACGACCTGCCCTGTTGATACTTTCCAAGCAGCTGTTCCCACTCAACAACAGCAGGCAAGAAAGCTTTCTTCGACAACGCAGAAGAGGTGAACTGTCCTGAATTTCCTACTCCCGACAAACTCACAGCGCACTCAAGAGTTGGCTCTAACACATGGAAGTCAATTCGTAACCCCTTCTTCATTTTGTTCTTTGGTGGGTCTACTGTTAAAGAAGACAAAAACTTATCTCGGAAACTTTCATAAATGTTGTCATCATTAATCACTAATTTACCCATATCGCAACATTCATCCTTTCGCCATATACGTTTATTTGTTACTCGTTTTCGTCCATACCTAGCATTCTAAAAGGCATAGACCACATGAGATAATCGGACAGTATTTTGACAAATTGCTTTGAAGCCAAAAACATTTTCACATTTTTGTCCTGGAAAGAGGTACTTTTTTCCATCTGTTCCAAGACGTAATCCTTCACATCCGTGTAGTCTACTTTTCTAAGATTCATCAGCTCGTTGTTTCTGTCCAATAGAGAAAGGTCTTCAAAAATCTTCTGGGTACGCTTGGACTTCATGAGTTCATCTTTAGCCGCGATTAACCCTGTTATGTCCTTGTACTTCAATAAGAGTGTCGTGCCTGTCTTCTCTCCTATGCCTTTAACGCCATTAATGTTGTCACTTGAGTCTCCCACAAGCGTTCGGTAATGCAGATAAGATTCTTGAGGAAGCCCAGTTTCAGCTTGAAAGTTGGATGGGGTGATAAGCTTTTCCTTGAAAGGCGACCAAACCAAAACCTTGTCAGAGACAAGTTGTAACATATCCTTGTCCGTTGATACAATAACACAAACGTCGTCTGTGAGCTGACTGGCAACGTAGATCAAGTCATCGCCTTCCCAGCCTTTTACCTTTACAGAGCGGATGCCGAACACAGGAAGCACCTTGTGTAGCTGTTCCATTTGGTCGATGAACTGCGCGTAGATGGCTTTTTCTTCTTCAGTTCGATCTTCTTTCTTTCGGTTAGCTTTGTACTCAGGAAACAAGGTCATACGTTGTTTGCTTTTCCCGGCATCCCAACAGGTTACCACGTCATTGAATAGCAGTTCCGGGTTTTTGTAGAAGAGGCGTAAAGAATCAAGCATTTTGTTCTTGTACTTCCCCTCTGATTCTTTCAGGTAACTCTGAATCATTTGAAGAGTGCCGAAAATTGCGCTGACTCTTTCACCTTGCTTTGTTGTAAGCTCAGTTGTTGCATTAGCACGGTAGGCAAGGTTATTACCATCAATCAGAAGTTTCAAAGTGTCACCGTCCTCACATTGTTAGTTACAGGCTTTTTGAAGTCTTTGTTCAGCTCGACTTTCACAGTAAATAAACCTTCAGTTTCCAAGTTTTCTCCTGAAATAAAAAGAAGCCCTCCAGAAAAATGAAGGGCTTCTCATCAACCAGCTGTTTAGTTGGAAAAAGAAAAGAGGACCTGTAAAGGTCCTCTGGCGTTATGTGTGATTATATTATTGTTGGCTAATGTGGTCTCCAAAGACGCTGATTGGGATTAAAATGAAACGTTCATATTCATCGTGTTTATCAGGTTTCAACATTGGGTACTCATAGTACACCCACCATTCGTTAACGACATCTGGATCCAGCTCCAAATATGGATCTGGGTCAAACCATTCAAAATCACGTATTTCTTCATACTTATAAAGTTCTCGCACCCGAACAGTCCCGTCGTTTATCCCTAAGAACCCTTGACTGGGTGATATCTGGAACATAGCATTTGGCTCAATAGTGAAGTTTTTGGTTACAGTTGCGCTCCTTCCGTGCGTTGGGGTGAAAATCTCATAATTTATAAAATGAGTGTCTTGATGATATGTGTATCTAATACATCCTACGTAACGGCCATCAATAGACAAAAATTCAAGTGTGGTCGTTTCTTGTCGACGTTCCCTATCCTTTTCAAAGGACACCATATCAGTAGCCTCGTGGTTGGGAGCTACATCTTTAATCGCAGCTAATAACTCTAATAGGTATTGGCTAGGGTCCTTTACAGAAAGGGACCCTTTGGTTACAAAAGCGTCTTTCATTTTTACCTCTCCTTTTGGCTCAGATGTTTCCTTTGCAATGGTCTCTTTATTTCGTGCTATCCATTCTTTCTTTGAACTCCCCTGCCAGCAGTGGAGACAAAATAACAATTTTGAACTGCGTTCAACTATGGATTCTTTGACGTTAAATGCGTTTTCTGCGTTACAGTTGGGGCATCTGTATACTTTTGTTACCATTAAACCTCTCCTTTAGTCTTGGTTTTCCTTACAAGTACAAGCATACTATATGTAACCACAACCGTCAAGAGGAAAAATAAAAGGAGGCTTTCAGCCTCCTTATTGTGATCATATTAAGCTCAAGAAAGTGTCGCGTAGCTTTTCGTACACATCGGGATTGTCCTTCAAGTGCTGAACAGCGTCAGCTCTACGGTATTTCTTCTCATTGATTTCAAACCACCCCTTGCTGGTACCAAACAGGCCATGTTCATCCCCACCGTCTAAGATTGACCCATACTTGTCCATACCAGCATTCTCGTCATCAAACAGAATCTTGAACTTGGCAACTCCAAACGGGGGAGCAACCTTATTCTTCTTGACCGTTGCTTCGCAGTCAATACCCTTGACCGTGTTCCCTTCTTTGTACATACCAACCCGTTTAACCTCCAGGCGAACCGTTGCATAGAATTTCAATGCCCGGCCCCCAAACGTGGATGTCTTGTCCCCATAAGAAACATTCATCTTGTCCCGAATTTGGTTTATACAGAAGAACAGAACTTTGTTGTCAGAGATTCGGCCTGTGATCTTACGGAAAGCCTGGGACATAATACGACTGTGAATACCCATAACAGCATCTCCATATTCTCCCTCCACTTCAGACTTTGTAGGAGTGGCGGCCACAGAGTCCCAAACAATGCCGATAAGTCTGTTCGGGTCTTTCTTCTTGATAATCTCAATCATCGTCTCAACATACTCAAACAGGTCTTCCATAGTTTCTGGTTGAGCGTATATCAACCGTTTGAGGTCAATACCTATGGATCTGGCGCGGCGTTTATCCAGAGCGTGTTCTGTATCAAGGAAAACGGCAGTCCCGCCCATTTTCTGTATTTCTGCCAAGCAATGGAGAGCAACTGTCGTTTTCCCGTTGGACTCTGGTCCGAATACCTCAACGACCCTTCCTGCTGGCCAACCTCCGCCCAATACGGCATCAAGCCAAGGATTACCCGAAGGCACCCATGCACTAACCTGACCACGGTCTGTATTCTCCAAAAGCATAGAGGATTCTTCAAACTCTTTATTCATATCAAGAATCAAGGCTGATTCAAAGTCGTCTGAAATTGCCTTGTCTTCAGTTTCTTTCGGTTTCTTTATAGCGTTTCGATTAGTTGCCATCATTGACCTCCTTGTTTTAGAAAAATAGAGGGTGACCTTTCACGGCCACCCTACGGCGTTACTTCTTAGAACGTTTGAGAACTTCAGCAATTTCTCTCTCAATCTCGTCCTGGTCCGCATCACCGTCAATATCCTCTTCAGATTCAGCTTCATCTTTTGAAGAGGTCTTGCTACCTTTCGAGGAGGATGTTGATGCTTCTTCATCCTTGCTTTCTTTCGGGTCTTTGCCCTCCAGAATCGCTTCAAGGTCTTCATCTGATTTTGGTTTGGAAAAGAAGCTCAGGTCAACAAGTTTCTCAGCCCAGTCTTCCACACCAATAGGTGTCTGTTTAGGTCGAGCGTTGGTTTTGTATTCCGTGTCTAAACCTTTACCCGACTTGTTGATGATGATGTCATAGCCTTCATCTGCGTCAGTGATATCACCATAATCTGGGTCACAAATGATACCAAGGATGTCGGTGAAGATTGTCGCTCCAGAACCAAAGACAAGAACCTTCCCATAGTCTTCGGAATCTTCCTCAACAGAGCGGTCAATGACGTTGAAGTAGTAACGGCTGGTAGCTTTCATGCGCTTCGCCAGTTTCTCATCTTCTTTGTCACCAGATTTAAACAGAGCGTCAACAAAGTCACAGACAGCACAGGAGGAACGAGCAACTTTACCACAAGTTACCATCTTCTTGTTCGGACCTACGTTGTAGTGAACTCGGGCCTCAGCATAAAAATCATCTGCGGTCCCGGGTTTCGCTGGGAGGATACGGATGACATTACGTCCATCTTTTGGAGACCAGAATGAGAAGTCCCCACCACTACCACCACTACCCTTCATTTTCTCCTGTGTTTCAACCAACTTCTTTTTCAACGCTTCGATATCCAAACCCATCTTTCAACAGCCCCTCTACAGTTTAGTTTACAGGTTGGCTTTCGCCAAGCAGGTTCACCATAATTTCCTACGGTGAGGAGACTAACCAAAGGGCTATCAAGTTAGCACAGTCTCTCAGTTAGTCTACCCACCATAGGAACATGAGTGGACTTACCTGTTTATTGTGCCCCTTGCTTTCTCTTTGAGAGAGACGATGTCAGAGTTGTCGTTTTCCTTTCGCAAATTTGCCCCTAAACTTATGAGCATTTCTTTGCGTTGCTCGAATGCTTTGACGACTTGTGATAAAATCCCTGCTGTTTTCTTAGCTGCGTTGTATCGTTTTAAGGCATCCAGGTACTCTTCGTCCTTCTTAATTCCTTGCTTTACAGCTGCTTCTGTTACTTTGACGCCTTCCAGTTCCAAGGATAATCTAACTTTGTAATCTGCTTCTGCTTCTTGCTTGTCCAAAGTAGCTTCTAAGGAATCTCTTTGGTGCTTAGCATTTTCAGCAAGAGTAGACCACCAAGCAAACTTCCCAGGTTGTGTCAAGAAGGCTTCATTCAAATCAGCAATGTCAGCCTTCAATTCTTCGCCTACGTTGTACTCCACACTCTGTCCGTTTTTGGTCTTGATCGTGACATCCAGGAGGTTGAGTGAGTCAATCTCAAGTTCTACCGACATTTCGTTGTTCCTCCTCTCAGCGGGTTACATACTAAATAAACCCCGTCAAGGAAAGTTCTCTCCAGTTTTTAGGCAATAAAAAAGACACCACTTAACAGTGGTGTCTTTGGCCCTCTTATGTATGAGATTATGTAGGGTTAATCACTTCTTTTTCTCTTCAGGATAAAAATCAATCGTCCCTCTGGCCTTAATTTCAAACCCGCGTTTCTTCCAGAACTCAACAAACGATTCAGTGCATTGAATCTCAAGACCGTCTTTGTTTATCATAATCATGCCTTTTCGTTTAACGTTTAGCGCATCAAATTCCGTTTCTCTTTCATCCAATGTTATTATCACCTTTCTTGGCCCCCTAATCTTTTGCTGCGTCGGATGTATGTCTGATCAGTAATGTAATTGCCTAGCAGGTACACTATCAGTTTACTATATTTCTGAAACAATTACAAGTACAAATTTTGAACGCATTTAACCTGACAACAGATGTTTGTGGGTAGCAACAGATGTTTTGTTGTTTGTTCGACACATTTTAAGGAAAAATGGGGTAAAAAGTCCTATAAACTTTTAAGAGAAGAAAGCCCCGCACTGTAAGTACGAGGCATCTTAGGTCAATCCAAAAGTGTGATCGTCTTCTGTTCTACAATCCTAAAGCCTCTTTCTGTCCACGCTTTAACGAATTTTTCAGTGCAGCTTATTTGCACACCATTCAAGTCGTTCTTCATAACGTAGCCATCAACTTTCCCTTTCTCCTGCACATACTCCCAGTATGTCTTTGGCATAGTTATCACCTCTCTCCAAAGAGAGTATACCCGGTTAGAGAGAGTTCGAAACGCGGTTTTGTTAGTATTTTTAAAATTCATATATTAGTAGCTCCTTTATGCTATCTCTTTATTTGTTTTGTACATTTTGGACATGTGTACGTGTCAGTCCCCGATTTCTTCATTTCCGTTGCACATAAAGGACAACGAACGATATACGGAATGTTCACGTCATTTCCCCCTTACTGACCCGCTAGGAGTTAGCAAGCCTATACTTGTAAGATAAGCCCTATCTGCCAAAATACACTCCTTGCCTGTCTCCTCTTCCAGCCGTTGTATCTTGTACAGGACTTCCTTCATTCTGTCTTTATAAAAGCCTTTAACCTCAACGTACTTGTCTAATTGCGACACAAAGAAGTCAGGTGTGTATCTTCGGGTAACTCCTTGTTCATCTGTGTACTTGATTGTAATTGGCTCATACTCGTAGTCAAAACCTTGAGATTCAAGATACAAAGCATAAGCACGTTCCCATCTTGACTTGAAGGTAAGTTCAGTTCCGTCAGGTTTAGTGTGCTTGTTGTCATTTCTGATACGTCCAGCCTTACCTTCATTCATCAACTTACGCATCTTCTTACTCATAAGTTCCCGGGCCTCTTTAGAACGAATATAAGCTATACCCGCTGCAGTTGTTGTTTCCAGAAATTTCTGCCTACGTGCAACAATTTGTTCTTCGGGTTTATCCCAGGCCTTTCTTGAGCTTTGTCTGTTTTTGTCGCGACGTTTCGGATCAGACATCTGTTTTGTCATCGCAACGCTCATCTTTCTTATCATATGCTCTCTATACGCGGGGTCGTTAGCCCAGCGTTCCTTGTTCCTGACTGAAGCCCTTTCAGATGCCTCGGCCCTTTGAAACTCTGAGCCTTCCCCTGTCCATCTCTGGATGCTATTTTGTTGCAGCCTGGCAAGTCGTTCTTCGCTCTTTAGAACTTTGTCCCTTTTTGCCTGGGTTGCCTCTGAGACCAAAAGAGCGTCTGGGAATTTTGTTTGATACTCCTCTATGGTCATACCGTGTTTTCGTTTAACGTGTCCAAACAGCTCCTTTAATTCCGCACTACATATCGAACATTTCACCTTTTCATTCATTATTGACCCCACCAATCCATAGTTTATTTATAGTATACTATGAATTGGTCTGTTATTTTAAGCCCCTTTTTTAGCGTTGGCTTTCTCAAGTAACTTGATGTGTTTGGCTTCTGCTTTGGAGTCGATATAGTCAAAGATGTCTTTGTAACCGTTCAAGTCATCCAGGCTGTCAATACCTACTAAAGTTCCATAGTCTCTTCCAATTTCAGCATCAGCGACGATAGGAACAGTCACCCAGTCAAATGGGGGGTTTTCCATAATGTCCTTAGCGATTGGGAGAACTTGATCAAACTCGCTGATGTGAGTATCAATTACAATGGAGTCATGTACGGTGATAGCAATACAAGATTTCAAACCAAGTTCTTTGAATTTGTTATTGATGCGAATCAAGGAGGACATTGTCATGTTGGCTCCACTCCCTTGCACGGGAGCGTTGACCGCTTGGCGTAAGCAGTCAGCACGAACTCCACGATCATTGGAGTTTACTCCAGGGAGCCTTCTCCAAAGTCCTGCCAAAGTTTCTACATACCCCTTTTGAGTGACTTGTTTCTTCGTCCGATCAAGCCACGCCTTGACTCCCTTAAATTCTTCAAAGTATTTATCAATGAAGTCCTGTGCCTCTTCTTGGGTCATCTTCATATCTTCAGCAAGAGAACGTGCACCCTTACCATAGAGAAGACCAAAGTTCACGGCCTTAGCCGCTGTACGCATGTCATCGTTTACCTCAGATTCTGGTATTCCACGTACCTTAGCGGCAGCATAGATATGAAGGTCTTTACCATCTCTATAAGCTTGCAACAGTTGAGGGTCATTTGAGAACATCGCAGCAACACGAAGCTCCAATTGAGAATAGTCAAGTTGTAACAAAATTCCATCATTACCAAAACGGCTCACAAACAACTTTTTGATCCCATATACGTACTGGAACTCAAATGGATTGTTTGATTTACGCGGGAAGTTCTGAGCATTTGGCTTCTCTGATGATAAACGAGTGGTTACAGTACCAGCTAAATTGAATGTAGGATGGACCAAACCATCTTCACCAATCCATTCATGGGCTGGTGTGACATAAGTACCAAACAGTTTGTCCAGTTTTCTCCACTCTGAGAGCAAATTGGCTATAGGGTGTTTGTCTTCAAGATAGTCCAGGGTCTCTGCCCCTGTTGACAATTCTCCTTTGTCTGTCTTAAAAGGAGTATCTAACCCCAGTCTATCAAATAGCAACTCGCGCAGTTGCGCTACAGAACCAAAGTTGAAACTGAAATTCTTCCACTTGATCCACTTAACAATCTCAGGGTCTCTTTCATCCTTAGGTTTCTTCATCTCAAGTTGACGTATTTCAAACATCTTTAACTTTTCTCGTTCGATCTGCACAACTTCAGGATACTGACGTAAGTCCTCTTCAATCTTCTTGATCCGATCTGGGAACACTTTCAAGAACTCTGTCAATTTTTCTTCTGAGAGCCTTATACCATTACACTCTATGTCCCGCATGGCGTAAGAACCGCCCAGAAACAGGAACTCATAGGCTTCTTTCCATTTTGGATTACCTTCGATAAGCGGGAGAAACACAGGTATCAACCGCATCGTACAGTCAACGTCGGCTGCAGCGTATTCCCGAAGTATGTGCCAAGGTATATTGTCGTAGTTGTTCCGCACTGATTCAGGGAGATTCTTCTTGTATTCGTCTAGTTCATTATCATAACCGCCCATATCTGTGTGTTCCCAAGCAAGAGCTTTCAGACCGTGCCCACCTTGCTCTTCACTAACCGATACGTAATGCGCCAGCAACGGGTCAAACCAGAAGTTTTTAACATCTATCCCGTACTTGGCAAGAAGCCAACGCATATCAAACTTCCCGTTATGTGCAACTTTCTTGATTCTTGGATTTTCAAGTAGATGTCTTAATCTTTCAATGACTTCTCCAAGTTCTATCGCACTCAAGGGGGTCTCTCTGTGTTCTAGCGGTATCGTAACGCCATAGTGGTGGCGATCAGTCAAAGATATACATACAATCTTCTGATCCTTGAGAAAAGGATTTAGGCCAGTCGTCTCCAAGTCAAATACCAGAGTGTCAGATTCAACTTCCATTCTGTTGAGTTCCTCAGCAATCTCTGGCATCGTTTCCAGATATCTGTAATCAACGTCAGACCTAGTTAAGCAGTCTTTACCCTCTTTAAGGAGTCTTGCAAGATTCTCAATATCCCTAGCAAAGTTTTCTGCGTATTTCGGCTGTCTGAATACATTAGATGGGTGCATTATCGGTAATATGATCTTGCCATCTTGTTCTATTGCTTTACCCCGGAACTTTGTTATACCAGTCTTCCCTGTTATCTTTTTGAGCGCCACATTATCCAAAGGAACAATGATTTCAGGGTTTATTACTTCAATCTCAGCTTCCAAATAGGGAACGCAGTTACTTATCTCGTTTCCCAATGGTTGGCGGTGATTTCCCTTATCGTCAACTGGCGTAGGGCACTTTATAACGCCAGTAAAATAACAATCTTCCAGGGCTATCCCAACCTGGTCCAAAACGCTCTTAAAAAGGGTTCCTGCTTTCCCAAGCATCCATTTCCCTTTAGTTGATTCAAAGTCGGTAGGGCTGTCAGCGATAAACATTATCCTGGCATTTTTTACCCCTGTCCCCATTAGTCTGGAGTTCTTACAGTACGCTGATATATCACAAAAGTCGCAGTTCATTTGACCCCTCCTTTATGACATAAATAAAGGCGGTCAAAAGGAATATACTCTCACTGATTTAATCAGACAACTGGCTGTTTGGCTCAGATGTTAGCTATGTAAAAAGACAAAGGAAAAGCCTGGAACCCCTCATTGAGGTCCAGGCTTTTTGTGAACGAAGCGGTTTATTTGCTTTCTTTTTCTTTCTTTTTCTTGAACTCTGCGATACTAATATCAGCAACTGATTTTTCAAGGTTCTTGCCTGGTTTCGTTTTCACGCCCATCTTGGCCGGGATTTCAATTTCTGCCTTCGTTTGGGGGTTGAACCCTTTACGCGCAGAACGTGGAGCTGGTTCCAAAGTAATGGTCCCAACCAGCTGGACTTTGTCACCTTTAGAAAGCGCGTCTTCAATACCTGCCCAATGAAGCTCAACCGCTTCTTCTGCTTGCTTTTTTGAAAGCCCTGTTTGGGAATTTTCTGCAATGTAACTAACCAAGTCACCTTTGTTCATAGTCATGTTTTATTTCCTCCAGTCAATTTGTAGGGTTGGTACTGGTAAGCCAGTTAAGCTTACTATAATAAATAAACCAGGTCATACAAAATGTTCTCCTAATCCACAAGGATTATTTTACGTTGTTGAACCAAGAAATAAAGTCATCTGGTTCAATCCGGGCAAGCAGAGTCATCCACAAGAGGCCATAACTTGCCATATCGCCAACTGTGTCTACTTTCCCCTCACCAACTTCATCTTTGGCTCCGTTAAGCATCATGTTTTCGATACGGTCAAATTTTCGAGCTGTATTGAAAAATGTGTCCATTTCTCCTCGTTTACACCAGCTTCTCCCATAAGCACCCTCTTTTTTATACTGAAGATGGAGGATATATGGAAGCAATGCAGTTACAAGAACATTGTCCTCTCGTACAGGCTGGTTATAATCAACAAACGGTAGTGTCATGTAGAAGTCAATTGCGTATTTCACGTAATCAGCACTTACATGGTACGGGAACGATTCAGCAAGAACCTCTTCAACTTTACTTCGGTATTCTGCCTTTAGTTTCTTATGTTCTGCTTCCAAAGCGTCCGCTGCATCGCGATTTGCGCGATAGAGATCAGTCATGCCGTCACTCATCAGTTGTTCCCCCTAATACATTTTATTATACCTCGTGAGCTTGCATTTTTTCAAGCACAGATTTTAAGGTCTCCTCAATGAAGAGCCAGTCAATGCGACAGCCCAGATTTTTGTCGTCAATATAATAGTCTGCCCCTAGCTTTCTGGAAACATGAGGCGCGTATTTTTGATTAACCTCTGGAATGTTATCATTGACAGCCTCAAACAGGTCCAGCATTTCATTCCGAATAAGAAAGTTTTCAGCTTCCTTCAAGCCCACATCTGTTCGGCAGGTCCATAGGACCAGGCGTACATCTTGTTCTTTTAACCATTGAAGAACCCTTTTACAATCAGGTTGGAGTGTTAGTTCACATCCCATATCTGGTTCTGTGGTTATTGTTCCGTCAAAGTCAACTCCAATTATTAACTGGTCTACTAACAGGGTGTTCATAACATACTCCTCCATATTGTTAGTTATCGGTTTTTTCGTTTGCGTAGTCCACAAAACTACTGATCAGAAAGCCAGCCACTATACCAAGGATCAGACTCCAACCGAAAGAACAGAACAAGCTAGTCACAAAGGAAACAACACTCAGAATAGCAAACCAAGCGGCTCTGCGGTCTTTAGCTTCCTGGGAATGGACAACTTTCCAGAAAAACTTCCAAAGTTCTTTAACCCTACTCCAAACCAATGTTTACACCCCCTTGATGTAGTCAATAACATTAGACTCATAATGCTGGAATAACTCATTGTAGGCTTCATCATTCTTGTACTTGTTATACAAGAAATGGAGACAAGAAACCTTCCAAGAGCTGTCTTTCATAGTCCCCAACACTTCTACCATGAGAGCCGTGTTTCCAACTCTATGTGCTCTATAAGCCAGCATTGCTAACAGTGTAGTCTTGAAATATTCATCTGGAGCGTCATTCAATGTACGAATTAAATTGGAACCCAACGTACTCTTTACCAACTCGTCATCATTAATTTGCGGATCAACTTGGTTGAAATACACGTCAAGAAACCCTTCAAACTCTTGAAAACCAAGTTTAATTCGCGGTTCATCAGGGAAAATGAATTGCTTGACATCTGGTAACGGTTCGTCATGCTCTAAATCTAACCCGTAGGCTGCCAGAATGTTGTCCGTTTCCCTCGCTCCGTAGTCTTCCAAGTAAACGTGTAGAGAGTCAGTTATTTGCGTATACGTTCCAACCTCAACACCCAGCCAGGATGCAACAACTTCTTGGATTGTTGAGAACTGACAAAGGTTAGCTCCCCAAAGACCCCAATGTGCGTCGTTTGATCTGTTGAAAAGAGTCAAATCAAGTTTGTCATTACGAATCTTAAACGCAAGCGTCAAGTTACAAGGCGTGTCCTTTCCTCCGTAGCTGTCGTTGTCAAACAAAGGATTGAAAATAGAAGCTACGGCCTGTCTTGTATGTCGGTCTTTCAACAACTTTTTGTAAACATCGGCTAACTGGTCGAAGGGATTGAATACAAAACCTCTATATGCGTTATGATTCCAACTCCGTAACCGCTCACCATAAGGAGCATTAAAGTGAACCCCATCATCCGAAAATTGACCCATATTCTTGTTGTAGCGAACTAACCATTCAACGTCAGCTCTACCTGCTAGAATCCAGAGAGCTTCAGCAAGTTGAAAGAAAGGATTGACCTTTCGCCCTTTCAAAAAAGTCACCCGGGTTTTCGGGTTCGTAAACT